>JFJP01018638.1_pt1 | contig 20431 bp, 8 predicted proteins | sample 431651 | NCBI WGS metagenome assembly JFJP01 (sample SAMN02602958, study PRJNA72255) | Microbial mat metagenome, whole genome shotgun sequencing project. | biome: fresh water; feature: sink hole; material: water; isolation source: purple microbial (photo- and chemosynthetic) mats found in...
CGGTGGCAACCAGTTCCATCGCCTCGAACCCCTTGAGATAGGCCTTGTAGTAGCGCTCGTACTCCTGCAGGGATTTCCGCCCCCATTGGAGGGCGCGGGTCAGCGATTCCTCATCGGTCCCGTCGACGCCGAACGTGTGGCCGATATTGCCACCGCCCAGCGCCTCTCCCACCCTCCACATCCCCGGAAGATGCCGATCCTCAAACGTGAAGACACCGTCCTTGAACGCGTCTTCAATCCGCTTATTCCCTGTTCCCAGGCCGCCCTCCCTGACCTTGGCCCAATCGATCCCGGCCCAAAGACTGCACAAGGTGCCGGGCATCATATTGCCATCGGCATCGCCCTTCTCATAAGCCGCCCCGGCAAAGGCCGCCAAATCACCGTCGCCGGTACCATCGACGAACACCTTGGCCCGGATGGCGAACATCCCCGACTTGCCCGCACAGATGACCTCGCGGATGCAGCTTTGCTCGGCCACTGCATCCACCAGTTGCGTGTGCAGCGAAAAAGGGACTCCTGCATCGGAAAGCAGTCCGTCATAAACCCGCTTCAGGACTTCCGCCCGAATCCCCATACCGTTGGGCGGCACGGTTCCATCGGCTTCGCGCAGGGCATCCAGAACCTGCTGCCCCACCCCGCCCGCAAGGAAATTGACGCCATCGGTAAATTGCATAAAGGCGGGAACCATCCCTGCCGTCCCCATTCCCCCGAGACAACTGTGTGCGTCGATCAGCCGGACAGCCGCGCCCTGCCTGGCGGCAGCCAGCGCAGCGGCAATACCCGCCGGTCCTCCGCCAACCACCAGCACATCCGGTTCATACCGTACCGTCAATTCACGGTGATAAGACAACGTCGATTTTGATATTTTTAAACTCATTGCTTTCTCCCCCCACATTTCCTGCAGACGATAACGGACGACGACAACGGCAAACGCCAAAGAAATAGCCGATTCGCAACGTGTCAATGCTAGATTTGAGACTAGCCTATTCCGACAGCATAATCAAACCCGATTTGCGCCCGGACGATGATATTATTGACGGCCCCCGCAGTTTTGGGGGTGTGATTGCGGCTTGCGACTCATTTGTAATCCTGATAACCTTCGAAAATGATAAGAATAAAGATACCGTATATTTTTGTACTGCTTTCCGGTTTTGCATGCCTGGTCTTCCAGCCGCTCTGGATGCGGCAACTGGGGCTGCTGTTCGGAAACACGGCTCATGCCACCTCCATGACCCTGGCAATCTTCTTTGGCGGGCTTGCACTGGGCAGTTTATTCTGGGGTGAAAAATCAAGAACGGTGAATAACCCAATGCGGACGTATGCATGGATTGAAGTCGGCATAGCCGTCTCCGCGCTCCTCTATTTCGGCGTCATCGCCCTGTTTCGATCAATCTACCCCGCCATCTACCAGCATATCTCATCCCCCGTACTGCGGTTGACAACGAAAAGCCTGCTCGCCGTATTCCTGATCCTTCCCCCCGCTTTTTTCATGGGCGGTACGCTTCCCATGATCGGCCAGGCGCTTATCCGGCATCGCGGCGCATTCGGCTCTCGTGCGGCCTGGCTTTACGCCGTCAACACCCTCGGGGCAGCACTCGGAGCCTTCGCAACCGGATTCTATTTCATACGCCTCATGGGCTATACCTGGACCTGTCTCCTTGCCATCGCGATCACGCTGGCCACAGCGACCGCAGCCTATCTGTTCTCGCGATCACTGGATGATGGGCAGCAAGTCCCGCCCGTTGGGGTTGTCGCACCGCCAGCCCCGCACGCCCCGCAAGCGCTTTTACCCATCCATGCGATCGGGTTCATCTCAGGCTTCGGATTTCTTGCACTCGAGGTATTGTGGACACAGCTTCTGGCCCAGATCCACACCAACTCGGTGTACAGCTTCGCCACCGTGCTGGTCATCGTCCTGCTGGCTCTGGGGCTGGGTGCGGCTGCAGCAGCCCGACTGGCCCGGTTGCGTGCACACCCCATGCGCATACTGGCGTGCTTGCTGACCCTCGGGGGGCTGGCCTTGACCGCGTGCCCGTTTGTTTTCATGGACGTCACCGGCGGATTCAGGATGCTTGATACAAGCGGCACACTGCTGGCGTTCATCAAGGATCTGCTCGTCAAGGGGGCACTGAGCATAGGGATCCCCGCCTTCCTGCTGGCCATGGTGTTTCCTTTTCTGCTGAAGGCGGCCGAAGCCCGAGCCGTCTTGCAACCCGGTGTCATCCTGGGGCGTCTGGCGGCCATCAACACAGCAGGATCAATACTGGGCGCGCTGCTCTGTGGCTTTGTTTTGCTGGAGTATTCCGGCATCTGGCGCACCATGCAGCTTATCGCCGCGCTTTACCTGACGGCCGGGCTGCTGCTGCCAATCGGACGGTCCCGGGCGGGCTACGCCATCCGTGCCTGCGGCACTGCGGTTCTTGTCGTCTTGTTTTCTGTGATGAGTCCGGCTAACCTGAGGACAACCGGTTGGAATCCTGCAAGAGGCCCCGAGAAAGTGCTCGATATATGGGAATCCAGCCAAGGCACGGTCTCCGTGTCATTCGACGAACAAAGCGGGTACGTCATCAAGATGAACTCGAACTACTGGCTGGGCTCTACTGGTGCCTCATGGACACAGCACTTCCAGGGACGCATCCCGCTGCTGTTTTATCCGCAGACGCGCAGCGTTTTCTTCATCGGGATGGGAACCGGGATCAGCGCGGGCGGGACGCTCGATCCTCGGTTCGAGAAAATCGAACGCGTGGTGGCCTGCGAGCTGGCACCGTACGTCGTTACCGCAGCCAGGAAATACATGACCGGATCCATCCCCGTACCGGGACAGCAGCCCATCGACTATACGAGCGGGCTTTTCACGGACCCGCGCGCGGAGATCGTCGTCGAGGATGGTCGGCAGTACCTGATGGCCAGCAGCGAAACCTTCGATATGATCAACGGGGACTTGTTCTTCCCATACCAGCGAGGTGCAGGATGCCTCTACAGTCGCGAGCATTTCGAGAATGTCAAGGCCAGACTCCATCCGGACGGGGTCTTTGTCCAATGGCTCCCCATGTTCCAGCTCACGGAATTCGAGTTCGGCGTGATTGCCCGGACGATGCTGGAGGTCTTTGACCAGGTCACCGTGTGGCGCAACAACTTCAACCCTGGCAAGGAGGCGGTCGCCTTGGTCGGGCACAAGAGCCTCACGCCGATTCCGCCAAGCGACAGGGAATCGGCAAAAGCGCGAATCAGCGAAGTAGCAGGGAAAGACCCGCTGCGGCTAGACCGTCTTGACCTGACCTACGATGAGGAAACGGCCCTTGTCTTCTATGCCGGAAACCTGACGGCGGCGGCCGACCTTTTTGAGCATTACCCTCTCAACACGGATGACCGCCCGATCATCGAGTATGCCGCACCGCTCTCGATCCGCAAAAAAGTTGATGGGTTTGCACCCACCCTCGTCGGACCGCGTTTCGTGAACCTCGTGGACAGCCTGCTCGCGCGGTGCCCGCCGGAAAATGACCCGATGCTGGCAAACCGAACAGAGGCGAACAAACGCCTGGTCCATGCCGGCGCGGAGCTGCACCGATTCCGGGTGGCACGCGAGATGGAACAACCCGGGAAGGCTGCCGCCGCATGGCAGCGGTTCACCCGCGAGTGGACGGATCAGTAAGCTCCGCCCGGATGAATCAAAGGGTTGCAATTGAATGTCCGTTTTGCTAGAACCGGATCACAGGAAGTAAGTATATACAACAACCGGAATATAGTCAGCTTCGAAAGGAACAGCATCCATGCGCAGTGATCAAATCAAAAAGGGGTGGGAACGGGCTCCACATCGCAGTCTTTTAAGGGCAACCGGCGTAAAATCGGGGGATTTCAGCAAACCGTTTATTGCCGTGTGCAACTCGTATGACCAGATTATTCCCGGCCATACCCACCTGAACGAGGTCTCGGCCCTGATCAAGCGCGAGATCGAGAAGGCGGGCGGAGTCCCCTTCGAGTTCAACACGATCGGCATCTGTGATGGTATCGCCATGGGCCATTCGGGCATGAAATACTCCCTGCCGTCGCGCGAGATCATTGCCGATTCGGTGGAAGCCATGCTCAAGGCCCATTGTTTTGATGCCGTGATCTGCATTCCCAACTGCGACAAAATCGTCCCGGGGATGCTCATGGGAGCCGTGCGCGCCAACATACCGACCTTGTTTGTAAGCGGCGGCCCCATGGCAGCGGGCAAGCTGCCGGACGGCAAGGTTGTGGACCTGATCAGTGTCTTCGAGGGGGTTGCCGCCCACGGGCTGAAGAAGATCGATGACAGCCAGTTGACCTGCCTGGAAGAGAATGCCTGCCCGGGATGCGGCTCGTGCTCCGGCATGTTTACCGCCAATTCGATGAACTGCCTCTGCGAAGGCATCGGCATCGCCCTGCCTGGCAATGGCACGATCCTGGCGGTCGATCCGCGCCGCAAGACGCTCTACCGCAAGGCGGCCAAACGGATCGTTGAACTCGCCATCGCGGGCGGCCCCCTGCCCCGCGACATCATCACGCGGGACTCCATCGACAATGCCTTCGCACTCGACATGGCCATGGGTGGCAGCACCAACACCGTGCTGCACACGCTGGCCATCGCCCATGAGGCAGGCATCCGCTACGACCTCACCCGCATCAACATGATCTCCGTCCGATGCCCCAACATCTGCAAGGTCTCGCCATCCTCCCCGTTCCATATCGAGGACGTGGACCGGGCGGGCGGGGTCAGCGCGATCCTCAAGATCATCGGCGGGATCAAGGGACTCTTGCACAAGGACTGCATCACCGTGACCGGCAAGACGATCTGGCAGAATGTGGCGCGCGCCAACGTGACGGACGATACCGTGATCCATTCTCTTGAAAATCCTTACTCGCCCGACGGCGGCCTGACCGTCCTGAACGGCAACCTGGCCCCCGATGGGGCGGTGGTCAAGAAGGCGGGCGTCGCTGCCGTCATGCAGGTATTCGAGGGCAAGGCGGTCATCTTCAACTCCCAGGACGAGGCCTGCGAGGGCATCCTGGCGGGCAAGGTCAAGGCGGGCGATGTCGTGGTGATCCGCTACGAGGGGCCGAAGGGCGGACCGGGCATGCAGGAGATGCTGGCCCCGACATCCTACATCATGGGGCAGGGGCTGGGCGAGAGTGTTGCCCTGATCACCGACGGGCGCTTCTCCGGCGGCACGCGCGGGGCCTGCATCGGTCATGTCTCGCCCGAGGCGGCGGAAGGCGGCATGATTGCCCTGATCGAGGACGGCGACCTCATCAAGATCGACATCCCTGAACGGTCCTTGCGGGTATGCTTGAACGAGGAGACCCTTGCACGGCGCAAGGCGGGCTTTGTCCCTCCGCCACCACGCGCCGTCGACGGCTATCTGCGCCGCTACAGCAAGCTGGTCAACAATGCCAGTTCCGGTGCCGTTCTGGCCTGAACCCCGACAGGACCATAAACCGTGAAAGAGGCCATGCGCATCCACATCCCGCTGCGTAATGCAGCGGTGATGATCAGCCGTTATGTCCGCAACCGCCTGGCCGAACAAGCCCGGGCGGTGGCGTTCATCATCCTTTACCTCGTGGGCTTCCAGATCCTGGTGCTCGGGGATTCCCCGGCCCAGGCACTCCGGCTGACGGCGGGGGTCGTGATGGTCGTCGCCGGGCTGGCGCTCTTCCTGGAAGGACTGCTGCTGGGGCTGATGCCGCTGGGCGAGCGCGTCGGGGTACAGCTCCCCCGGCGCCGGGGCATCCTAGTGACCATGGCCTTCGGGCTGGTGCTCGGCTTCAGTAGCACACTGGCGGAACCGGCGATTGCCGCGCTGCGTGTCATCGGCGACAGCGTGACCGCCTGGGACGCCCCCTTGCTTTACCTGGTCCTGCAGCGCCGCCCCGACTTGCTGGTACTGGCGATCGGCATCGGCGTCGGGCTGGCCGTTGCCGTGGGGATGTTCCGGTTTTCCAGAGGACATTCCATCAAGCCTTACATCTACACGGCCATTCCCGCACTGCTGGCCCTGTCGGCCTATTGCGCAACGGATCCTCGCCTCGCGGCCTTGCTTGGGCTGGCCTGGGATGCAGGGGCCATCACAACCGGGGCCGTGACGGTTCCCCTGGTGCTGGCCCTGGGGATCGGGGTATCGCGCGCGGCAGGGCGGCATCACGAGGCGGGCAGCGGGTTTGGCGTCATCATGCTGGCTTCGGCATACCCGGTGGCCAGCGTCCTGCTACTGGGCATGCTGCTGGCACCCGGCGTCTCCGGCCCCGTCGATGAAGCCGCCTTCTTCGCCCCTGCGAACCGTCCGGCCGCCATCGCCCTGCTGGGATCGGAAGAGGCCCTTCGTCAACATGCCTTACGCCACGCCAGTGCCGCCTCCATAGAGGCATTCTTCCAAGGCGACACTCCCGTTGCCCCTGCAGGCGTTGATACCGAGCCCGTCTCCGTCATCTTCAGGCACCAATCCATAGGAGCCTTGCGAACGGTAATCCCCCTGACCCTGTTGCTGGCCGGGGTGCTGCTCCTGCTGCGCGACCGCCCCCGCTATCATGACGAAGTGATCCTGGGCGTCGGCATGGCGCTCATCGGCATGGCGGTCCTGACCAGCGGAATACAGATCGGCCTCGTCACACTCGGCAACCAGGTGGGTCGTCCCCTACCCCGCCTCTTCCGCAGTATCGACAAGGAGGAAGGGCGCATACAGATCCACCCCTTCTCCCCCGATTCGGTCTATACCCGCCACACGGCAGAGGGGAAGCGCGAGCAGTTCTTCTTTCTCGACACACCGCACAGCGGGACGAAGGCGGTTGCCTTTGATCCCGGCCAATACAACGCGGCCACCTCGAGCTACGAGCATATCATCAAGAGCCCCCCCCTGTTCGGGCCGAACCTGACACTGGCCGGAATCGGGCTGGTCATCCTGTTCGCGTTCGGCCTTGGCTATGGTGCCACGCTGGCGGAACCCGCACTGGCTGCACTGGGACGTTCCGTGGAAACCATCTCGGCGGGAACCATCCGCAGCCGGGGGGTCGTCCATGCCGTGGCCGCAGGGGTGGGAACCGGGGTGGTGATCGGGGTGGTTCGGATTCTCTATGATATCCCGACCCTCTGGCTGCTGCTGCCACCGTACCTGCTGCTACTTCCCCTGACCTGGATGAGCGAGGAGGATTTCGCGGCAATCGCCTGGGATAGTGGCGGTGTGACAACAGGTCCCGTCACCGTCCCGCTCGTGCTGGCCATGGGCTTTGGCATCGGCAGCGCGGTCGAAGTTTCCGACGGGTTCGGCCTGTTGGCCATGGCGTCCGCCTATCCGGTACTGAGTGTGCTGCTCTACGGGATGGTCATCCGCGCAAGGCAGCGCCGCGTGTTCCGGGCCATCAGCCTGGAGGCGCGCGATGAATGATCTGCCGCTGCCCCAGGCGAAGCCCGCCTCCCGCATCACCTGCTGCGTTCACCAGCGCCTGGCAGCCCGGGCCGCCGAGGTCCTGGATGGATTCGGCCTGCCGGATGTGCTCGTGCAAAGCGCACGCTGTGTGCGTCAACAGGCGCTCCCACGCCCCTGGCCACTCCCCGGTGTGGCCACCAGCCTGAATGATTCGCCCACCGATATCTTCCGCATCACCTGCCAGCGCGAGGCCGCCGTCTCCATCATGAACGCGTTGATCGATGCCGTCGAACTCTCCGCTTCCGGACGGGGCTCCATCTATGCCCAGAACATCGACGATTACGCCTCCAGCCTGCCAGATCTCCCCGCGTTGGAGAGCGAGGAGTCGCCAGCAAAGGCAAAAATCGGGCTGCTGACCGATTTTTCCCTGATCACCGCCATCCTGTCGGGTACCGGCAACGAGAACTCCTTTGCCCGGCAGGCCCTCGAATTACGCGCAGGTGCCCCGGTCATCAGCCTGGGCATCGGCACCGGTATCCGCGACCGGTTGGGGCTTCTACGGATCACGATTCCGCCCGAGAAGGAGATTGTACACCTCGTGGTGCCGGCACACGATGCGGACGGCATCCTGCGCCTGCTGGTCGAGACAGCCCACATGGATCGTCCCGGCGGCGGGTTCCTGTACCGTACCCCCGTCTGCTTCGGTCGGATCGATCCGATGATGCGCATCGGCCAGCAACAGCATGCGGCCAGCATTGAGCAGATCATCGCTGCCGTGGACGATCTGAAGGCCGGGACCGCATGGCGCCAGCGTTTCCGCGGTGCAGACCGCCAGATGACCCGGAATGCGAACGGGGGAATACGACTGCAGTACCATTACCGCGAGATCACCTTTATCTGCGCTGAGGGCTGTGCGGACCTCCTGGTGAAAAGTGCCATGCAGGCCGGAGCCGGGGCGGCGACCGTATCCGGCGTTCGCCGCCTGCGGTCCGAGACCCGCACCGCAACGGACGGCGCCAGGGAAATCGGGACCCTGATCGTGCCGACCCGTGATGTCGACGGCATCGTCAAGGAACTCCTGTCCGCCCATGCCCAAACACCGGAAATCGACCTGCGGCTCCAGCTCTTGGAAACCCAGGCTGTGTTCTCGCACCAACGTTGACGGTATGCCATGCCCTACTCGGTATCATTCAAGACGATCGGGTGCCGCCTTAACCAGGCGGAGACAACCCAGATCAACGCGCAATTCGAGGCCGCTGGCTGGCAGGTGGTGGAATTTGGCGGGGCATGCGACGCGGCCGTGATCCACACCTGCGCGATTACGCAACGCGCCGAAAGCGATGGTGCCCAGTTTGCACGGCGGGCTCGCCGCCAGGGGGCCCGCTTCGTCGTGCTGGCGGGCTGTGCCGTCGAACATAATGGCGACGCGCTCAAGACCGCCACCGGTGCCGACCTGATCGCCGACCAGTCGCAGAAATTCAACCTCCCGGCGCTGCTGACCTCACTCATGGCATCGGCGTTGCTCCCTGCTGTGCGTTCAGATGAAGCATGCGCCGATCGCCCCGCCGCCGGACCGGCCTTCTCAACGACACGCGCCCTGGTCAAGGTCCAGGACGGATGCGACTTCCGGTGCAGCTACTGCATCGTGCCGGAGACACGCGGCGCGCCCCGCAGCCGGCCATTCCAGGCCGTGCTCGACGACATCAGGCGACAGGTGGATTCAGGTCACCGCGAGATCACCCTAGCCGCCGCCAACCTGGGTTGCTATCGAGATCCCCCTTACGGACTGATCGACCTGCTCGCGGCGGCGGACGCCATCACCGGCTTGGATCGGCTGCGAATCGGTTCGATCGAAAGCACCACGGTAGAGCGCGAGATCATCGACTTCATGGCCCGCTCACGCACACTCTGCCGGTTCCTGCACCTGCCCCTCCAGAGCGGCGATGCAGGCGTGCTGCAGCGTATGCAGCGCCGCTATACGCCAGCGCAATACCGGGCCACGGTCGAGTATGCGGTGGATCGGGTGCCGGACATCGGCCTCGGCACCGACGTCATCGTCGGCTTTCCCGGCGAAAGCGAACAGGCCTTCCGAAACACGGTGGCGCTGATCGAATCGCTGCCCTTCAGCAACCTGCACGTCTTCTCCTACAGTCCGCGACGCGGCACCCCCGCCGCCACGATGCCTGCCCCGGTCCCCGACAGCATCCGGAAACAGCGGGCCACCGAACTGATCGCCATCGGCCATGCCAAACGGCTCGCCTTCGCCAACCGCTTCATCGGCCAACCGGTCACCCTGCTGACCGAGCATACCGACCAGCCGGACCAGTCGATCGGCTGGACCGACCACTACCTGCCCGTGCGCATCCCCGGCATTCAACTGCCCCGCAACACGCTCGTCACCTGCATCCCGGACCGCACCGAAGGCGACGTCCTGATCGCCCCCTACACAACGATGCTGTCACAATTGTTCACATTTCTGCCTTAATTTTGTCACAATTATATGGTTTGATCATGACCATAAGTTTTTAATGGATCAAAAGGGGGGCGGGATGAGTCTGGACGGATTGGCGAAACACAAGTGGTTCTTACTGGCGGTGGTTTTCCTTCATATCAATCTATTCGGCGTGCTGCGGCTGCAGCCGGCGAAGGTTCCGGCGGTCTTGCCCTCAAGCGCCGAACCGCCTGCCGCTACGAATACCCCGGTGACTGCCCCCACCCCGCCCGAAGCAGCGCCCGTCACCCCACCCGCGACGAACGACACCATCCGCCTGCATTCGGTGCTGCCGGTGGATATCGATGACAAGGGCTGGACACTGCTGGAGCTGAAGTTCAATCATGCCCTTTCCCCGTCCATCCTGGAAAAGTTCCTGACCGTTGCGGATAGTAACGGCAGACCCTGTGAGTTCCGGGTGCAGGATCGCCAGACCGGAGAGATCATGCAGGTCGCGGTCAGCGCCGAGGCGGGTAGCACGCTGGTGGTCACGATCGCCGCCGGCCTTCATGCCGAATATCATCCGCAGCCTCTGGATCAGCCCCTGCGCTGGACGCTGAAGTTGAGCGAGGGACTTTCCCTGACAGATCTGTCGATCGAGAGCCCTTCCTTCGAGCAGGTTACCCTCAGCGTCCGGTTCTCGCAGCCGGTCGATATCGCGGACCTGCGCCGGGCACTACGTGTCGAGCCCGCCGTCGAGTTCAACATCACCGAACGCGAGGAATGGTGGCGCGGCAAGGTGTACGATGTCCGGGGCGCTTTCCAGAAGGGACGCAATTATACCATCCGCATCGCCGAAGGGATAAAGGGCGCTGCCGGTGCAACCCGCCTGGAGCAGGCTATCGAGCGGACGCTGTTCGTGCCGGATTCCGATCCTGCCATGCGCCTGCGCATGGCAGGCCGCTACCTCTCGCCGCAGGGCTCGCTGCTGCTGCCGCTGGAGAGTGTCAACGTGACGTCCTACAGCCTCCAGACCGCCCGGCTGCCCGCCCATAACCTGGTGCAATTCGCCATGCGAGAAGGCGGGCATTACAACAGCTACCAGTATGGACACCCCGCTGATGACATCAGCATCACCGCGACCTCGCAGACCTATACGGTAAAGGCCGAGAAGAATGCGGTCACTCCCCATGTGGCCCCCCTGCGCGGCGTCCTGCCTGCCGATCCGCGCGGGGCCTGGCTGGTGGATGTGATGCTTGACCCGAACCGCCTTGCGGATCGTCGCCTGCTGGTGATTACGGATACCGGCATCACCGTCCGCCAGAATGGCCCGGAACTGCTGGTCTGGGCAAATTCAATCCATACCCTGGAGGCCGTCACCGGTGCCACGGTCAGTGTCTGGTCACCTGCCGCCGTGCTGCTGGCCGAGGGGACAACCGATGCCGAGGGGCTGGCCACCATCGCCCTGCCGGGCACCGATTCGGATCCGTTCATGGTCTCGGTCGCCAACGGCGACGACCTGGCCTTTCTGAGCCTGCGCGATACCCAGGTCGCCTCCTTTGCCGCAGCCGCCACGATCCCGTATCTACAGGAGGGCGTCGAGGCCTTTGTCTATACCGACCGCGGGATCTACCGTCCGGGCGAAACGACCCATCTGCGCGGCATCGTGCGGGCACGCCACCTGCAGGTGCCCCAGCCGCACCCGGTCGAGCTGCGGATCGTCCGCCCCGATGGCCGCTTGCACAGCAGCCAGCAGGGAATGCTTTCCGCCCTCGGAACGGTGGAGTTCAGCATTCCTTGGGCAGATTATGATGCCACCGGACGCTACCGCCTTATCCTGCAAACGCCCGGGGCCAAACAGCCAATCGGGGATGCGGTGATTGCCGTCGAGGAGTTCGTGCCTCCACGCATGGCGGTCAATGCCTCAACCGACAAAACCGCCTACGGGATCGATGAGAAACCGCTGCTTTCGATCAGTGCCCGCTATCTCTATGGCGCGGTCGCCGCCGGCAATGCGGTCAGCGCACGCCTGTGGGTGACCTCCACCGAGTTCACCGCCCCGCAATTCCCAGACTACCGGTTCGGCGATCCCGAGAAGTCACAGGCTCCCATCGGCCTGGCGATTGGCAAAGGCAGCCTGACGGCCGAGGGGACCGCCGAGTATCACATACCCTTTGTTTCAACATGGCAGCCGCCGTCCATGCTGAAGGGTGCAGCGATTGCGGAGGTCATGGAGCAGGGGGGCCGCACGATCGCGGCCACCGCCCATTTCGATATCCATCCCTACCCCTATTACATCGGCCTGCGCGGTCGCAACCTGCAATCGCTCAAACCCAGCGACACCGCCCGCGTGGAGCTGGTGCTGGTCAACCCGGACGGCCAGCCCCGCTGCGAGGCGCGCAAGCTGGACGTCCAGCTTAGCCGGGTGGAATGGTCCAGCACGCTGATCCTCGATGGCCAGGGGCGCTACCGTTATGAATCCAACCGGCGGGTCATGCCGATCCGGCAGCACACGATCACGACCGCCGAGGATGGCACCACCACCCTCGAGGCCGTCCCCGATACCGATGGCCATTTCCTGCTGCAGGTGTCCGACACCAACAGCACCACCACCGCATCGCTCTCGTTCTATGCCGGTGGCGACCACCACCGCTGGCAATCCCGCTCCATGGAGCAGCCCGACCGCGTGGAGCTCTCCTGGGACAAGCCGCGCTACCTGCCCGGCGATGTTGCCCGACTGACGATCAAAGCCCCGTTTGCAGGCAAGGCTCTGCTGACCCTGGAGCAGGACCGCCTCCTGTCGCGACAGGTGAAGAGGATGGACTCGAACACCACCACGTTCGATATCCCCGTTACGGACGCGTACCGTCCCAATGCCCATGCCTCGGTCAGCGTCATCCGCCCGGTGAAGCCCTCCGCGCTGCAGGAGGTCTATCGCGCGGTCGGTTCGCTGCCGCTACTGATGGAGGAGGCTCCGCTGCGGGTCAACCTGGGCATCCAGGCGCCCGCCGAGATCCGGCCCGGCACGCGCTTGGAGCTCGACCTGCAGGCCACCGATGCCGAGGGCAACGGGGTCGCCGGCGAGATCGCGGTAGCCGTCGTGGATGAAGGGATCTGCATGTTGACCGACTTCCGTACCCCCGATCCCGTCCAATTCTTTAATGCCTTGCGCATCCACAGTGGCAGCCTATCGGACCTGTATGCCATGCTACTGCCGGAAAGCGATCCGGAAACCTCGCTGTACAGCTCGCATACCGGCGGTGGTGATATGCAGCAGCAACTCGGCAGTCGGCTCAATCCGATCAAATCGCGCCGTTTCAAGCCCGTGGCACTCTGGCAGCAGGGCGTGCCAACCGATGCCCAGGGACGCTGCCGCGTCGGCTTCGATATTCCCGAGTTTACCGGCTCGCTGCGCGTCATGGCAGTCGCCGTGACCCCGTCGCGCTTCGGCTCCGCCGCCCGGGCGGTGACCGTCCGGCGTCCCTTCACAGTGCTCTCTTCCCTGCCGCGCTTCCTCGCACCCGGCGACACCTGCACCATGCCGGTGGAGCTGTACAACGCGACCGACCGTGAGGGCGAGGCATTGCTGGCGGTGACGGCGAGCGGACCGGTGAGCATCACCCCGTCGACCCTGGTGCCAGTCATCGTAAAGGCGGGTGGACGGGCCTCGCTGTCGTTTGAGGTCACGGCGTTGCCCCAGGCTGGCAATGCCCACATCGAACTGACCGGAACGTTGCACGAGGAGTCCGTCAAGGAGCATATCGAACTGCCCGTGCGCCCGCCCTCGGCCCCCATCCGCAAATATGGCAGCCTGGCGTTGCCTGCCGGAGACAAGGGACAGATCACCCTGCCCAAGGGTTGGCTGGAGAACAGCGCGACCTTCACCGTGCAGACGATGGCCCTGCCCGCGCCGCCGCTGGCGGGTGCCCTGAATTACCTCGTGCGCTATCCCTACGGCTGCCTCGAGCAAACGGTGTCCTCCAGCTTCCCCCAGCTCTACATCGCGGAACTGCAGGCGCAGACCAATGCTTCATCCATCATCGTCGATACCACCCCGATGGTCCGGCGCGGGATCAACAGGGTCCTGTCCATGCAGACCGGCAATGGCGGGTTCGGCTGGTGGCCGGGATCCTCGGGCATCTACGAGTGGGGATCGGTGTATGCCATGCATTTCCTCGTCGAGGCAAGCAGCAAGGGGCACAGCGTTCCCGACATCTACCTCGAGTCGGGCCTGGGCTTCCTGCGCCAGCTCCTGACGCGTCCCGTGAAGTCGGCGGATAACCTGGCCACGCAAACCTGGCGCGACGATGCGGCCCTGCGGGCCTATGCCTGCTATGTGCTGGCGCTCCACGGCACGCCGCGCAACGACTGGACCGCCCGCCTGCGCGAGCAGCATGAGTACATGACGACCGATAGCCGCCTGCACCTGGTCATGGCCCTGGCGGCGGGGGGACGGCGGCGCGATGCCTTCGAGGTGTTGCAGGCCCTGGAGGCCGGACCGCTGCGGAGCGATCAGGACGCTGGCGAGGATCTGTCCTCGCCCACCCGCATGGTGGCACGGCAACTGATGGCCTGGCTGGAACTGGCCCCGGATGACGCCCGCGTGTTCGAATGCCTGCGCGAGGTGGAATCGCTGATGACCGATGGCTGCTGGCGGACCACCCAGGAGAATGCCGCGGTGCTGATGGCCTTGTCGCGCTATATGCAACATGCCAGCAAGCAGCAGAAACATTTCACGGGGCAGATCCTGCAGGGGGGCACCACCTACGAGGTCAGCAGCACATCCCCGACCAATACACTCCGCCTGGCCGATGGCAACGACCTGAAACTGGTCAACCATGGCCCAGGCACCCTGTATGCCAACTGGTATGCCGAAGGCGTCCCGATGCAGGCCGAAACCAACACGCTCGACCGGCACATCTCCATCCGCCGCTCGCTGCATGCCCAGGACGGGCACCGCATCGACGACAACCGGCTCAGACAGGGAGACCTGCAGATAGTGCGGCTGGAGGTCAATACGCATGGTCGCTCGATTGACAACCTCGTCATCGAGGATCTCCTGCCGGGCGGGTTCGAGATCGAGAACACCACCCTCGCCACCTCGCAACCGGCCACCTGGGGACAGCTCCGGAACACGCTGCCGGTGCGACACCTGGAAATCCGCGATGACCGGATGCTGGTGTTCCTAGAGGCCTTCAACGGATCGGGTACGTTCTATTATGCCGTGCGTGCCGTCACCCCGGGACAGTATATCCGCCCGCCGGTGAGCGTCACCGCCATGTACAATCCGGAACTCTACAGCCGACATGACAGCGGAACGATCATCGTGGAAGAGGCGGGCCAATGAACCCACGCCGACGCCTGATCCTGCAGGGAACCGCGGCTATCCTGCTGGCCGGGCTGGCGGCCGCCACCTGGCTGGTCGCCACCGCCCGGGTGCCGGATCTCGACGACTACCGGGCGGGCACGCTGCTGACAGACCGTAGCGGCGTCCCGCTGCGCGTGAGACTGGGCCATCTGGAACAGGACAACCGCCCCGTGCGCAGCGAGGCCATCAGCCCCTGGGCCAAGGCCGCCCTGGTCTCGGCCGAGGATAAACGTTTTGATCGCCATGTCGGCCTGGATCCGATCGCCCTCTGCCGGGCCATCGTCCAGAACGTGGTTAACGGGCGCCGCATCTCGGGGGCATCGACCCTCTCCACGCAGGTCATCCGGCTGACCGAACTCCGCCCGCGCACACTGACCACGAAGCTGCTGGAGGCCGCCTCCGCCATCCGCATGGAACAGGTGCTGGACAAGGACGCCATCCTGGAGCAGCACATCAACCGCGCCCCGTTCGGAGGCAACCTCACCGGGATCGAGGCCGCCGCCCGCCACTATTTCGACAAGGCCGCGCGCGACCTGACCCTGGCCGAGTCCGCCCTGCTCATGGGCGTGCCGCAATCGCCCGCCCGACTGCGCCCGGACCGGCATCCCGAGGCAGCCCGCAAGCGGATGCACTACGTGCTTGAGCGCATGGAGAAGGATGGCAAGATCACCCGCGCACAGCGTCTTGCCGCCGCGCAGCAGCCGGTCGAGGCCGATCGCGGTGAACGCCCCTTCCTAGCCCCCCATTTCAGTGATTTCGTCCTGCAGCAGACCCAGCGCCAGGGAACGCTGCAGACCACGCTGGATGCAACCCTGCAAAACACCGTCGAGCGGGTGGTCAGTCGCCACTTCGCCACCTGGAACGGCCGCAACATCCATGGTGCCGCTGTCGTCATACTCGATGTCCGCACCGGGGCGATCCGCGCCATGCTCGGCTCACCCGACTACGACAACCGCGCACAATCCGGCATGGTGAATGCCGCCACCGCCCGGCGTTCGCCCGGCTCGGCCCTCAAGCCGTTCATCTATGCCATGGCCCTGGAACAGGGAACGATCAGTCCCGGTTCACTGCTGGATGACAGTCCGACCCAGTACCGCGACATCCGGCCCGACAATTTTGACGACACCTACCGCGGGACGGTCTCGGCCCGCGATGCCCTGATCCAGTCGCTCAATATCCCGGTGCTGCGCCTGACCGAGACCATCGGCCTGCAGCACACCCTCGACGGCCTGCGATCCCTCGGTCTCTCGACCCTGTCCCGTCCGGCAGAAGACTACGGCGTGGGCATCGCGCTGGGGGGTGGGGAAGTCCGCCTGCTGGACCTGGTCAATGCCTATGCCTGCATCGCCCGGGGCGGGCAGTACCTGCCGTATCGTTTCCTGGACGATGCAGAACCCGCCATCCCCCGGACGGTGTTATCGCCCGAGACCGCCTTCATGATCAGCGACATGCTCGGCGGCCGTGAGCGCAGCATGGACCTGTTCGGGCACATCGCCGATGCCGTCCTGCCTCGCATTGCCTGGAAGACCGGTACCTCATCGGGCTACCGCGACGTCTGGACCATCGCCTGGAATCCGGATCTTGTCATCGGCGTCTGGCTGGGGAATCCTGACGGATCGTCCACTCCCGAGTTCACGGGAGCCAGCGTTGCCGCACCGATCGTGGCCGACCTCTTCCGGCAGCTCTGCCCTGCATCGGCCGACACCTGGTTCACGCCGCCGGAACCCCTGCGGCAGCGCACGCTGGCCGATGGCACGACCGAGTGGTATATGCCGGGCATCTCCCCCGCCCCATCATCGGCAACCCAGACGGCACAACCCGAAAAGCCGCTCCAGATCAAGAGTCCGGCGGATGGCACCACCTTCGGATGGCTCCGCGAGGCACCCTACGAACAATCCATCGCCCTGCAGGCCGCTGTGACCAGCCCGGAAACCCTTCTGCACTGGTTCGCCAACGGCATCCACATCGGCACCACATCGGGATCGACCCCCCTGCACTGGCAACTCCAGAAAGGAGACTGGACACTGGTCTGCAGCACGCCGGAAGGCAGCCAGGCCCGCGCCACCATCACCGTCGCCGAACGGCAATAATACATATCCATACGCGGAGCGGCACCGTTTTTTTGTAGCCGTGCGGAGTTCGACGGGCGCGGCTCGACAGGAGTCTCGCCCTTGCTATTTCGCTCGTAATCCTAATCGTAATCTTAATCTTAATCCTAATCGTAATCCTAATCGTAATCTTAATCGGCTGCTGGAATCGATTAGGATCAGGATTACGATTAGGTTGATACTTCCCATCGCCCGCTCGCTCTCGTTCACCGATTCCCGGTTCCTGTCCATCGATTAGGGCGAAAGATGAAGGCGAAAGATAAGGTTTGCTCATGCGCTTCCCCTAACGGTCGGGACAGAGCCCGACTGCCGATGGGAGAAGGGCGAGAATCCTGTCGAGCCGCGGAGCAAAGGCTTGGTTCTTTACCGAACTAGTTCTTGCAATGTCACCCCCCTTTATTATAAGGTATTCCGGTTTAACAGGAAGGAAGGACCAGCCATATGTCACCTGAAGCAACCGGCGCCACTTATGACGCCAATAATATTACTGTTCTTGAAGGGATGGATGCCGTCCGCAAGCGCCCCTCGATGTACATCGGGGATACCGGCCAGCGCGGTTTACATCACTGTGTTTACGAAGTCACCGACAACAGCATCGACGAGGCGCTGGCCGGTTATTGCAACCTGATCAAGGTCATCCTCAATGCCGACGGATCGGTCTCGGTATGGGATAATGGCCGCGGCATCCCCGTCGATATCCACGCCACCGAGGGCATCCCGGCCGTCACCGTCGTGCTGACCGTGCTGCATGCCGGCGGCAAATTCGACAACGACAGCTACAAGGTTTCCGGCGGGCTGCACGGCGTCGGCGTCTCCTGCGTGAACGCCCTGAGCGACTGGCTCGAGGTGGAAGTCCGGCGCAATGGCTTGATCTACCACCAGAAATTCGCCCGCGGGCGGGTCGCCTCCGAGCTGGAGACCATCGGCCAGACCTCCGAAACCGGCACGACGGTGACCTTTTTCCCGGATGCAACGATTTTCTCCACACTCACCTTCGAATGGGATATCCTGGCCAACCGCCTGCGGGAACTGGCCTTTCTCAACAAGGGGATCACCATCACGCTCAACCGCGAGGCGGACGGGCGGGCGGAGACGTTCCATTACGACGGCGGCATTACCGAGTTCGTGCAGCACCTCAACCGGAGCAAGGTGCCGGTCCACCCGGATGTGGTTTATTTCGAGAAGGAGCGCGATAACGTCCAGGTGGAAATCGCGATGCAGTACACGGATACCTACAACGAGAGTATCGCCAGTTTCTGCAACAACATCAACGCCATCGAGGGCGGTACCCACCTGAGCGGCTTCCGCGCCGCACTGACCCGCACGATCAACAACTACGGCAAATCCTACAAGATCCTCAAGGATGCCGAGACGATGAGCGGGGATGATATCCGCGAGGGCCTCACCGCGATCGTCAGCGTCAAGGTGCCGCAGCCACAGTTCGAGGGGCAGACCAAGACCAAGCTCGGCAATAGTGAGATCCAGGGGATTGTCGAATCGATCATCAACGAGGAGCTGGGCGACTACATGGAGGAACACCCGGCCTTTTCCCGTAAGCTCATCGAAAAGGCGATGCTGGCTGCCCGCGCCCGTGCCGCCGCCCGCAAGGCACGCGACCTGACCCGCCGCAAGGGGGCACTGGACAGTGCCTCGCTGCCTGGCAAGCTGGCCGACTGCTCGGAACGGGATCCCGCAAAATGCGAGCTTTACATCGTCGAGGGTGACAGCGCCGGCGGCTCTGCCAAGCAGGGCCGCAACCGCGAATTCCAGGCCATCCTGCCGCTGCGCGGCAAGGTCCTCAACGTCGAGAAGGCCCGCCTGGACAAGATCCTGAACAACCGGGAAATCCGTACGCTGATCACGGCGGTGGGCGCGGGGATCGGCAAGGATGATTTCGATATCGCCAAGGTGCGCTATCACAAGATCATCATCATGACCGACGCCGATGTCGACGGCGCGCACATCCGCACGCTGCTCCTGACGTTCTTCTATCGCCAGATGCCCGAGCTGATCGAGCGCGGCTACATCTACCTGGCCCAGCCGCCCCTCTACAAGATCACACGCAAGAAACACGAGCAGTACATCGACTCGGACGAGCAACTCTCGCACAAGCTGCTGGAACTCGGAATCAACGAGGTCCGCGTGCTGATGCCGGACGGGCGCGTCCTTGACATCGAGGCGCTGGCCGCCGTCCTCAAGACGCTGATCGACATCGAGCAGAAAACGTTAGCCCTGGCCCGCAAGGGCGTGGCACTGGATGAGTTCCTGGCCATGCGCAAGGCGGACACGGGCGAGCTGCCACGCTACCGGGTAACGCTTACCGAAAGCGGGACGCAGAGCACGCAGTACGTGTACAACGACGCCGAGCTCAAGGCCCTGCGCGAAGCGGCCGAGGCACGTTCGGGGCACGCCATCGAGGCGGGTGCCCAATCGCCCGGACAGAACGGCAGCGAGAGCAACGCCACGTTCAAGTGGGTGGAGTTCTTCTCGGCTACCCAGCTCGAGCGTGCATTGAAATCACTGGAGGAGCAGGGATTCGACCCGGCCTTCTACCAGCCTTCGGAAACCCCGTTCGCGACGGTGACCGGCGCGGATGATGCCGCCGACATCCCGCTCCACTCGCTGCCGCAGTTGCTCGGGCATGTGCGCGACATCGGCCGCAAGGGACTCAACATCCAGCGCTATAAAGGCCTGGGTGAAATGAACCCCGACCAGCTTTACGAAACCACGATGAAACCGGAAAGCCGCAAACTGCTGCGCGTGATCCAGGAAGACATCGTCAAGGCCGACGAAATGTTCACCGTCCTGATGGGCGATGAAGTCGAACCCCGGCGTCTCTTTATCGAAGAGAACGCCCTGAACGTCAGAAACCTCGATATTTAACGGAACTTTGCTATGGACGACGCCACACTGAACGACGGGAACATCCGCCCTATTCATATCGAAGAGGAGATGAGCACCTCCTACATTGACTATTCCATGAGCGTGATCGCGGGGCGCGCCCTGCCGGACGCCCGGGATGGTCTCAAGCCGGTACACCGGCGCGTGCTCTTCGCCATGCGCGAGCTGGGCAATTTCCACAACCGACCCTACAAGAAATCCGCCCGCGTGGTCGGTGACGTGATCGGTAAGTATCATCCGCACG
>JFJP01021657.1_pt1 | contig 20416 bp, 11 predicted proteins | sample 431651 | NCBI WGS metagenome assembly JFJP01 (sample SAMN02602958, study PRJNA72255) | Microbial mat metagenome, whole genome shotgun sequencing project. | biome: fresh water; feature: sink hole; material: water; isolation source: purple microbial (photo- and chemosynthetic) mats found in...
GAGTAGTCAAAAAGTCCAAGTTGCATCTGGCACCTCCATGGTATGAAAATACCTTATGCACAAGGAATTGTATTTTTAGAGATGCCCTTAAAGAAATGTGTCCATTATGATCATCTGAAGAATTGAATTGCAAAGAACAAGGAGCAATATCGTCACCTTCTTCTGGCCTAAACTTTACTTCTGAATCTGAACTATTGGGAAAATGTTTTAAGCTTATAGCTAATTCTTTCAATTCATCACGAGTTGTATAAAAATCTACAGTTGCTGAAAATCTCTTATTTGAGGCAAATACTCTCACCTCAATCATATGTTCATCTTCCCAAATTGCTTCAAAGCTTAAAACTGATTCCATGATATCTCCAATGTGAATAATCTCATCCAGCAAACGCCTTCGTGGTGTGCGGTATTCCCGCATCACCAACGCCTTCGGGTTAGAAATCTTCGCTCTTGCTTGAACATCGACGGCGATTCATTTCAAAAATCGTATAATATCTCAAAAGTTCGTTCAATTCGCAAAGAAGATTTCCGACAACACATTCCTTAGGAAATGCTTACTAAAAGCGATTGGTTGAAAAAATTCTGCATGTCCGTTTGAAAGGACTTTCACTGATATCTGTTGGGATTGGATTCACTAGAAAAGCCATTTCAATAGCCCGTTTTGCCTGTAAATCAAGTGATCTGTTTCCCGACGAGTTCACGATTATGACTTTGCTGAGCGTTCCATTTGGATTCACTGTGTATTCCAAAATAACAGGTTGTTCAGATTGAACGGATGGACGCCAATATTCATGAATTCGTGCCATTATTTCAGACTCGTATAAATCAGCTTTTGCTCGTAATGGATCAGCTTTAGTTTTAACATGCTCTTTTCCAAAAAGATCGTCAAGGTTTTCTGAATTATCTGCTTTACTCGAATTACTATTTGAACCTTGAACATTCGTTGAATCAGATTGCATCATCGCTGATTTTTTAACATGTTTCGAATTGCACGATGATACCATTATTCCAATTCCAATAAAGCCGATAAGCATTTTATGAATCATCAATCTTCCTCTTGTATTTATCAGTACACCTAACAAGTGCATCGTGCTATAAATATACACGTGCGCATAAATGTAATCTGTTGAAAAACTACTGCTTTTGCGCACTAAGCACCCTAAAAAGGATGTTTTCGCTATAAAAAAGGAGTAGATATTTTCTGTAGCGAAAAGTCCACTATTAGGGATGTTTTTTCTATTTATATACCCAAAATTCACAATAAAAGTATTCATCAAGAGCGTTCCTTCATTTTTCCATCGTTCCGGAATCAAAAAACACTCGAATATCCAACATTTCAGCGTTCCTGAGTCCGGGAACACTCGAATACCCAACATTTCAGCGTTCCCGATCCGAAACGATCAGACCTGTCTCGAAACTGTTGGCATGAATATTTCTATCGGCAATGTATCTTACGAATAAACAAGAGAGAGGATCTGTATGGAACTGTCACTGACAACTCCGGCTATGTTATTTCCCGCCATTTCACTACTGCTTTTAGCCTACACGAACCGCTTTCTTACACTGGCGCAGATAATCCGCACTCTTCACGACAAGTGCCGCGATGCTGGCGAATCCTGTGACCTTTCGGTGAAATCGCAGATCGCCAATCTTCGGCGGCGCGTCCATATTATTCGCGACATGCAGGGGTTCGGCGCGGGAAGTTTTTTCGCCTGTGTACTCTCCATGCTTCTGATCTACATGAAATGGGATATCGCCGCCGGTGTGGTCTTTGGAATTAGCCTTGTTCTTCTTCTGGTATCGCTTTTTCTGTCGCTTTGGGAAATTAAAATTTCCGTGGACGCGCTGGAAATGCATCTTTCAGAAATGGACAATAAGGAATAATCGGCGCAACGTTACAACAATACAACGACAAAACACAGAGTAAAAAATAGGATTTCCAATGAACAAAACAGTGACCACTTCGCTGAGCGAATCTATGTTTTCCGGGCCGGTGGTGCCGCTTTTGGTGCGGCTATCTCTGCCAATGCTGGCGGGAATGTTGGTGCAGATTATCTATTCGATCACCGACACGTGGTGGGTGAGTCGCATTGATCCGCTTGATCCGGGAATCGTTGGCGGTGTGGGGTTGATCTTTCCCGTCTTTATGGTCACCATGGGGATCGGCTCGGGGATTTCCGTGGGTGTAAATTCACTGGTGGCGCGATCAATCGGCAAAAACGATTCCGCCGCTCTGAAAGGGATCGCCGAAAGCGGACTTTTGATCGCAACGATCGTTTCATTGGCCACGGTGATTCCGGGCTATCTCTTTGCAGATCGATTAGTGACTGTTCTAGGGGCGACCGGATCATTCCACGCCAACGGCCTCGCCTACTTTGTGGCGATCCTTCCGGTGCTGCCGCTCTCTTTTGCCTCGGCGGTGTTCACGGGAATTCTCCAGGGCGAAGGGCGCATGAAACAGGTAATGACCGCCATGATTCTCGGCACCGTAGCCAATCTGATTCTCGATCCGCTCTTTATCTTCGGGCTCAATCGGGGAATCGGCGGGGCTGCAGAAGCAACCGTGCTCGCTCAGGTAATCACTCTGATCTACACGGTTTCGCTTTTTGTGCGAAAGATTCCTTCGCTGGAAATTGCCTGGAATTTTGCTGCCATTTCTCCCCGTCAGATCGGCGATATTCTTTCCGTGGGAACCAGCCAGGCCCTTTCCATGCTGATCATGGGCGCGGCAATTCTGGTGATGAACATCGTGGTGGTGAAACTGGACAGCAATGCCATGACCGCTCTGACGCTGGGGCAGCGGGTCGATCAGCTTATTTTTACGCCGATCATGGCGATTTCCGGCGCCTTGGTCACGGCGGTGGGGCAGAACTTTGGGCGAGGAAATATCGTGCGGATCCGAGAACTGTGGCGCAAAGGGGTGATCATGGCGGCGTCGCTCTTTTTGGTTCTCGCCTCAGTTGTGGTATTTGCCGCGCCGTGGATCTTTCCCCTGTTCAGCGATGTTCCCGAAGTGATTCGCTATGCTGTACTTCAGACGCGAGTGGTAGAGTTCACCTTTATTGTGGCCTGTTCGGGAATCTTGGCGCGCGCCGTATTTCAGGCCATGGGGTATTCAATTCCTTCGCTGATTTTGACCGCTCTTCGCCTGTTCATTCTGGCAATTCCGGCGATGATGATCTATGTGTACGTCTTTGATCTCGGCGTTCCCGGCGTCTGGTATGGTTTGATCACCGGAAATATTGTTTCCGGCGTGGTCAGTTTTATCTGGGTAGAACGGATGCTCACGGTTCAGGAGAAAAAGGCAGGATTAAAAATTGCTCGGGAGTAGTTCTCTTGGGTTTAACGATTCTGCGATTGATCGAAAGAGAGAACCTGGCTTTCTCATTTCGTCGATTAATCGCTTCCGCTATTGCTCCTCGAAAATAGGCCCTGGTTAATTGGTCTAAAAATCAGTTCTTGGGGAGTGAATCAAAAACTTCCCGACACCGCTTTTCCCAAAACGACACGCGCCCCTTGCATTCGATCTGTTCAAGATACTTCGACTCTTCGAGATATCTTTCCGGCATCGGCTTGTCTTCGGCAAAGGTGTGAGCGAAAAAATTGGCAATATAGACCGCACTGAGCAGTTCAAACCCTTCGGCGGGGTGGTTAATCGGTTCTTCGTGAAAGGCTACGGCAGTGAGTATCTCTTTAGGAAATCCCCAGAGCGCCAGAAGATAGGCACCTATTTCCCCGTGAGAAATGCCGATCAAGTTGCGTTCCACTTCGGAAATAGGACGGTGAGCGGTAAACACGCGGTTCATCACCGCTTCATACTTTTCGGGAAAATTATCCGCTAAAATGAGTATTCCCAAATCGTGAAGTACGCCGGCAACATAGGCCGACTCGGCCATTTTTTTGTCATCCGTTTCGATCATGGTGATCTCTTTGGCAAATTCAGCGGTAAGCATGCAGTGACGAGTCAGCTGTTCCGCGGTGAAATGCTTTGTGCCTTTCAATTCTAAACTGCTGAAAATATGGGACGAGAGTGTGATTGCTTTGATCGTGTTGAGTCCCAAGAGTGACACGGCTTGATCGACAGTGGAGATCTCTCCACTTATTCCCAACAGATTGATCTGCTTGAGAACATTGGCGCTCATGCCAATATCAGAAGCAATCAGTTCGGCGGCATCGCGCAATGAAAAATCATTGTTTTCAATCTGATCCATCAGCACAGTGTAGACTCGGGGAAGCGAGGGGAGTGTTCCCGTGTTGGTGAGCGCGGTTCGGATTGCATCGTTGTCGAGCACGGTGTGAATAAAGAGCGTATTCTGAATCGTTTGCATCATCTTATCGGCACTGCACGGTTTGGATATAAACCGATGGGTAAAAGCCGCCACATCGCGAACCGACTCTTTGGAAAGCGATCCCGAGTAGACAATGCGAATCAAGTGAGGAAACTCTTTCTGAATGATTTTGAGCAGTTTTACCCCGTTTACTTCAGGCATATTGAGATCGGTCACTACCACGTCGAACGATTCATCGGCCAGCATATCAAGTGCTTCCATTCCGCCGTTGGCAAAGTGAACACTCCAAGGGGATTTGTGCATCATTCGCTGAAGTGAAATTATGATTTCTGGTGCATCGTCGACAAAAAGAATTTTCATTTGGCGGTTATCCATGAAGAAGTCCTTGAAAAAGCACGCGGCACTCTTCGCGCCAGTGTGAATATTGTTTGGTGAGATTTTTTCCTACGAGATAGCTGTCAGTGCGATAGTCAAAGGGTTCATCGATGACTAAATCGAGGCTCTCTTTGCGATCCTGTTCATCGAGAATATCCAAGGTGAGATGGTAGGCGGCATAGACGGCGGTGGTTATACCCACATTAGGTTCGTCGATCACGGCCGGTTCGCGGTAGAATGCGACGCCGTTGAGTATTGGCTCGGGCATTCCCCAGAGCGCGAGAAGATGAGCGCCGATTTTCGGGTGAGAAATGCCAATGAGATTGTTTTCTACGGGGATCAGCGGACGGTTTGCACCGTATACGCGATCGAGAACGGCGGCGTATTTGTCCGGGAAATTCACCACAAATACGAGTGTTCCCAACCGGTGAAGCATTCCGGCGATAAAGGCGTGATCGGCATTTTCATCTGATTTTGTTTCAATCAACATGATCTGCTTGGCAAAAAGTGCAACGAGCATGGACTCTTGCATCAGTTTTTCCATGGAAAAATGAGGGATTTCTAATGAACCAATCGAATGGAATATGTGCGTCGTTAAGGCGATAGCGCGAATCACGTCGAGTCCCATGAGCGATACCGCTTGGTAAATATCGGTGATGCTGTGTTCAAAGCCGAACTGGTTCACCTGTTTGAGAACATTTACCGTAAGTCCAACGTCGAGCGAAATAATTTCCGCGGCTTCGCGCACGGAGAAATCTGGATCGTCAATTTTTTCCATTAGTTTGGTGTAAGCTGAAGGTACCGATGGGAGTGAAGAGGTTTGAAGCAGCACTTTTCTCACTGCATCATTGTCGAGAACGACGTGTATATAGAGCGTATTTTCAATGGTTCGGCGAAGGGTTGAAGCACTACATGGTTTGGGTACATAGCGGTGTGCCATTTGAGCTGCTCGAAGGATTTTTCGCTGTTCTGAACAGTGAGAAAAAACGATTCTGATCAATGAGGGGTAGCGTTCCCGAACGATCGCAAGAAGTTGACTTCCATCGATAATGGGCATATCGATATCGGTGACGATAACATCGAACTCGCCCTGAGCCAGTTCATCTAAGGCGGCCATGCCATCCTCGCAAAAGAAGAGTTCCCAGCGATCGGAATCATCGGCAAGCAACTTTTGCAGTCCTGTCAACTGTTCTCGGTTTTCATCGACAAAGAGAATTTTGATTCGCGTCATACCCACCCCGATGATTTCTGTCGTACCATTAGTGGATAGTACCATTCTACATTGTTGATTGCAAGAATTTTATGGTATCAAGATATTTTCGTGGTATCTATCGTTTAAGTATCTGTGACAAACTGTTGAAAACAAAACGGCACCCCGTTAAGGTGCCGTTATTTGATAGGAGTTCTATATGACTACTCCATGTTCATGGCAGTTTTTGTTGCTCCTTTTCCGATTAGATCTCCCAATGCAACTGACAGAGTCACTCGATGGCTGTACCCGAGAGTTTTTTCTACTTCAGTCGCTCCGCCAAAACCATACTGAAGAGCATGGCTTTTCCATTTGAAACCCAAGCCTCCCGCAAAGTTGTGGCTGTCTCGGCTGTTGTACTGATTGGTGTTTACGCCACCACTCAGACCGATTTCGAAATCTTTGAACAGAATTCCATATTCCAAACCTTCAAAGACGCGAATATTTTGTTCGGCCGGAGTAAGCGTAGCAATATCTTCGTAGTCGCGGTTCTTTTTCAGAGCCGCATCAACATCGAATGAAACGCGATGGGTTTCATTGAACAGATTTGTCCATCCAAGCCCCCAGCGAAGTTCTGGATCTACTTTGACTCCCATGATTTCCGTGCCGAGATTCTTTGCGGTAAAGGCAAGATTGAATCCCGCAGGAAACCCAAGCTGTGTTCCCAGATCGAATCCGAGTCCCGCACCTTTGTCTTCGTTGTCATCTGACAGATCAAGGGCATAGCGGTTCAGCGTGAACCCGATCGCTGTGGTTCGGAAAATCCCCAGTTTTTCCCAGAGAACCTTACCGGCACTTAGTGAAAACTGGTGATCGTTGGCACTGTTCGTTCGTTCAGGAGCATTGGTCGCATCGTTCCAGCCTTCTTCCAAAGAGGCGTGGGTGAGCAACCAGCTTCCACTGATCGTGAACAGATCTTTCACCGGAAATGCCGCTGTAAAGTAGTTGAGATTTAACCCTTCAACATCCTGAAGAATCCAGTTTGAATTCATCAGCGTCATTGTTTTAAGTTTCCCCAATCCGGCGGGGTTCCAGTATGCCGCCGAAGCATCATCGACGATTGCCGAATAGCCTCCACCCATAGAGAATCCGCGGGATCCAGCCATAATATCCACCGATGCCGCAGAAAGAATTGTTGCCGTAGCAAGTATACCTATTGCTGTTTTCATTTTCTGTTCCTCCTATTTCAGCAGACCAACGGGTTTACGAATAATCTGCGCGGAACCTCCGGCAGGCGTATAGGTAAACAGTGCGACATAGATTCCCGGTGCAGCCCGTCGTTCGGCACTGTTCAAGCCGTACCACATGGTTGAATACTGGCCCGGTTCGACAGCGGTTTTGTCTGCAATCAACTGACACACCAGATCACCGGCGAGGTCGAGAATCGACAGCGATACCGTTCCCGCTGTGGGAATGCGATAGTTAAACAGCGAACCTTCTTCGGCAGAGATGGGGTTGTGCGACCAGTAGGTCACCAACTCTTTCGGTGTTTCCAGTGAAAGTTCCGCGATATCGAAAATCGTGAAATGGTTCACGCTAACCGAGATCGTCCGGTTTACTGTATCGACAACAGCTTTTCCGGCAAGCTGCCACGATTTACCGTCATAGAACACGATGCCGAATTTTGAAGGATCAAGATCGGCGATACCATCTTGGTTGCGGTCAAGATCCGCTTCAGTCCAGGTGAGAACCACATTTACCGGTTTGCGGAACGATTGACCATCGGGACCAAATTCGTGAGGAACTCCAAGAAGTGAAATTCCCGCTTTTTCAGGAACCGGAAGTTCTTCTGGATCGACACGGGTAATGGTTATTTCCCGGTTGTCCAGCAATGCATTCGCCGGGATTTCCACGGAAACGCCGTTCTGACTTGTTACCGTTGAACCCTCTTTGCCGACAACGGCAGTTGCTTTTGGTTCGACAAATAAAATCGTGTCATTGCGATCTATTTTGTTCCCCGCATTATCTGAAACGGTGCAGGTCACAATATTTTTTCCCGGAACGAGTTCAAGGATTCGACTGAACTGCGATTGAACCGACAACGTATCGACGCGGGGAAGGTCAAGTGGTGAGTTGCCCACGTGCTTACCCGAATCGTTGAGAATGGTGATTCGCGCAAGCCCAATTCCCGATGCGCCACTGTCGCTGAACGAACCGCGAACGATAATCCGATCGTGATACACCGTTCCCGTTGATCCCACAATTCCTTCGAGATTTGGATGGAAATCATAGGCGGAAATAACCGGATCGATATTGTCCAGTGTGACTGAGCTGGTCACCGATTTGCTGTTTCCCAGACGGTCGGTGGCGGTGACGGTGAAGTTCACCACGCCCGATTTGGTAGAATCAACGATAAGCTTTGCGGTAAAGATATTGTCACCTGCCACAAGGTCACCGTTGGTTCCATCGTCGATCATGCTTTTGTTTACACCGGCCATTTCAATTCCTATAGAACTGATTTGAACAGGATTAACTGCTGCAAGTCCTACAAGATTATCTTTGACCAATGCAGTAATCAAAATGGAACTTCCCGATCCTGCAACTGCCACGGTTCCGGGGTAGATCACTTTGGGATCCGCGGTCAGCGGAGATTCGTTGTCCACGATAAAGGTACGGCTTTGGCTTTCAACGACGCGTCCAAGATTGTCGGTGACGCGAATTGCCAAATCGTGCGATCCGTTTTCCATGCCGATTGTATTGAGCGAGAAGCTTGTGTCATCAACACCTGTCGCACTGAATGCAGCACCATCAACGGAGATTTCCCGTTTCACAATGGTTGATTGCGGGGGCGGCGTGGTGGCCACGAATTTCACCGCGAACGTTTTGTTGATCGCCTGTCCAGCAACGGGGGAGTTCACTGTCACTGCCGGAGCGTTCTGAACGCGGAAATGAGCAATTTGCGAATAGCCAATTTTTCCGTTTGAACCTTTCACACGGATCTGAACCGTATGACTTCCGTCGGCGAACTGTGTAGTATTCCAGATCGCACCGATTGTTTCGGCGCCGATCCAGTTTCCACCGTTGAACGAAATTTCCGTGGTGTCGCGCGTTACGCTTGTTGAATAGACCACCGCATAAGTGATTGTGTCAATTCCAAAGAGCGTTGTCGCCACATCCGGCCCAGTGATCGTAACTTTTGGCGTGTTAAACAGCGTCACCGTCACCAGTTCTGAAACGCCGACTCTTCCGTCAGAATCGGTGGCTCGCACCTGAACCGTGTGCTGTCCATCGTTGTAATTCACCGAAGAGAAAAGATAGGTCGAATCGGTGTTTGCAACCGATACTAGGGCGCCGTCGATCCAGATTTCCCGTTTTGCAATCGTTGCGGGAGCAATGGCCGAAGCGGCAAATTTCACCGTGTCGATCCCCGAAAGGAGTTCGTCCGCGGTTGGGTTGGAAAGAGTTACGGTGGGACCATTTTTCACCGTGAACAGAATCGTTTCTGATGAACCGATTTTCCCTTGAGAATCGGTCGTTTTAACGGCAACCGAATGCTCTCCATCTCTGTAGAGAGTGGTGTTGAACAACCAGTTCGCGTTGTTATCAATGGTATCGACCAGCGCGCCGTCTATCCACACGGTGGTGAGAGCGATCGTTGCCGGAGACACCGGTGTTGCGGTCACTTTTACCGTATCGATTCCCGAAAGCAGTGCACTTCCCAGCGGTTTTGCGATCGCCACCGAAGGACTGTTTTTGATTGTTACCATAACAGTTTCGGAATTCGCTGTTTTCCCCTGAGAATCGGTTGTTTTAACGATAATCGAATGCTCTCCATCTCTGTAGAGAGTGGTGTTGAACAACCAACTCGCGTTGTCGTCAATCGTATCGACCAGTGCGCCATCAACCCAAACCGTCGTGAGAGCGATCGTTGACGGAGAAACCGGCGTTGCGGTCACTTTTACCGTGTCGATTCCCGACAGCAATGCGCTTCCCTGCGGTTTTGCGATCGCCACAGAGGGAGTGTTTTTGAAAAGGAACGTATAGACAGGACTGAGAGCCGAAAGATCCGCATTGTTGATCGCTTCGAATTGAACCGTATGCGTCCCATCGAGATACTCGTCAGTTTTAATCGTTACACTAGTAGCACCGTTGGCGAGTGCCGTCGCTTTTCCATCGATCAGCACCTTGAATGTTTTTAAGCTGTCAGCGCCACTTGCGACCGAAAGTGTCATTGTGGCCGTTCCGGTAAGCGTGGTACCACCATTTGGCGAAACCATGGTTACTACCGGTGTCTTTGCACTTCCGCCGTCATTGTTGATGGTCACATTTACCAGTCGATCGATACGGATACCTTCATCATCGACCGCAACCACAACAATAGTGTCGGGGCCGTTAGCGAGTGTCGTAACATCTAATGTTCCGCTGAACTCATCGGTTGAACCGACTTTGGTTAGCACGATCTTTTCGGATGGATTTGCTTTGCGGTAGCAATAGATAGAATCGATTCCATCTGCATTTTCATCAATTGCAACGGCTCTGATATTCAGAACACCTTCGACGGTTTTGAGATCTTCAGGGTAGACAACCTGAAGATAGGGGGCTCCGAGCTGCATCGCCGGCCATCCAATTGCAAGAAAATCGTTGGCATTCGGGTCGATCTTGATACCTGCGGTATTGGCGCCGTACTCCCAAAAGAACTCCTGCTCTCCCGATGATTTATCAGCATCGACAAAGCGAACAATCATCCCGCCGCGTCCACCGTCGGCGAGATCTGCGTCATAGGCACCACTTTGATACGGGATTAATCCTTCAAATGAGTATGTTCCCGAACTGTAGGTGCGCGAACCAGCATGGGTATCAGCCCCTTCGAGGCCTGCATCTGTAGTCCAGACACCACCGGCTGTATTCCAGTGATAGTCGGTAGCCGTTCCGCTTATTTCCAACCCGTCATCGGCAATATTGTCCAAGATGAAATTGCGGTTGGCTGAAGCAGCTCCCGTTGCATCATCGACATAGATTTGAATTTTATCGCCGGCGTTCTGAACCGCATCAGGAACGGTTATTCCCACATAAAGATTGTTTGCCGTTTGATCCTGAGTTGCGTAGAAGGTCGCCTTTTTGGTCTCCCCCTTGAAATTCGTCAGGACAATGTCTCGGCGGTAACTTCCCCGCCACGCATCTTCGGAAAGCGAACCGTCTACTGTGGGAGCTCCATTTGCCGCGTACGTTCCATAAAACGCAAAGAATCGATTGTCGACATTGAGTTTAACATCGGCCCAACCGGAAGGGTTTGTCGCGGCACCATTGGTCGCATCCCAGTGGAATGTTCCCGATCCAGAACCAACTTTGGTGACTTCGATGAATAATCCTATTTCATCAGCCAGTGTTGTTTGGAGATCAGAATTATTCGCATCATCAAGCGTTGTTGTTTTCAGCGGAATTGCAAATTCGTGTGTATGCGTTTTTGTTCCTGAGTTAAAAAAGTAGCGCGCGCCTTTGAAATCCTTGAGCATTCCACCGTCGCCATCATCGGCCCAACTCGTGCCATTCCATGACATCTCTTTGGTTCCGTTGTTGTAGAGTCCATACGCAGCTTCGTTGCGATCACCGCTTGAAGCGCCCAATTTGTGGTCGTGTTCTCTGTCGTTGGAACCGTTGTCGCCTTCGTCAAAGTAGAGCGTTACACCTGCGCCTGAACCGTTGTTTCCATGAGCATAATTGACTGATACATAGAGTGTATCATCATTGTTACAAAGAAGGAGTGACGCGTCAGTACCATCGGAAAGGGTAATTTTACGAACGTATGCCTCTTTCCATTCATCGGGAGAATCCTTAGTCGATGGATCTCCATTTCGACTGAATGCGGAACCATCGATGACAGGAGCCGGCCCGGTGAGTCGATAACTGTAGAGTTGAAGGGCTTGCCCTGATCCTTCGGCGACATGGCCGTAGATTACAGCCGGAATTAGTAGGGGTGCGAGACGACAAAGTGTCGCCGCACTGAGAAGCGGATTTCGCTACATACGATCCTCCTCGAAAAATGGTATTCACAATTCCCAATGTTCACATCGTAGCCCCATTTTTCCTAAATTGCAAGAAGTTTCATAGTGGCTAGCTTACGTCAATTGGGTGCGCAGAGATTTCACTTCGTGTGAAGAGTCTCCACATGAAGTTAAAACAGGGAGGGCTGATCTGTTTTTTGATAATTGCGTGCAGTGTTTATACACTAACTGTGGACATCGTGTTCACACTATGCTTTTATTAGTTGTATTTGTCGTTGTTGTGTCATGTTTGTTAATCTTGTTTTTCTGCGTGTTTTATACGGCGTGTGGAGTGAATCTCTTTGGTGAACTGTTAATCAACCATCTTTTTTAAATCAACAGTGGATCGATTCAAGGCTGAAATGAGCGATTCTGTGGACATGGTTGCGCCGGAAATCGCATCAACGCCATTTCCTCTTTTGATAGGTTTAGATGCGGGCTGTTTGTTTTTAAATTGATTGAGAAATCCCGGCATTGCGAGAGACCCATTTTGTCCATTTTGGTACGAGGCAATCGCAAAGTGAACGGTTTTGAGCGATAGATCAAAAATCGCCAAATAGGTGATGGTTCCACTTTTGGTATTCGTGGTTTCAAGAATCGCCAAGTGCGGAACATTCTGAATGGTGAACGAGGCGAACTGTCGCTGTGGTTCACATTTCAAGGAATGAAACTGTGTGGCAGCGGCAAACTTTTTCTGTTTGGCCACCGCCTGTTTCAGCAGAGATTCATCTCCCGATACGGCGATCGGGAGAAGAATCAGAAGAGAGAGAGCGGTAATGATCTTAGAAATCATACCCTACACCAAAATCAATAGTGGTTTCGTTTTTCTTGTCATCATTGAACATACGTTTCCCCACGGTAGCCTTAATCGCCAACGGTTTCAGAGGGTGGAATGCAACTCCTCCTTCGATACGTGTTTTCGCAGCATCGTCGCCGAGTTCACCTTCGCGGTTCAACAAGCTATAGCGAGCAAATGGGTAGAGAGCCAGTTCGTCGGCATCCCAGATTTTTGCCACATTGTAGCCCAGTTCTGCGGTAATCCCTTGGGATTTTTCGAGTTTTCCTGCACGCGCTTTTCCTTTTGCATCGAGGTCAGTAATCGCGTTGTAGCTTATTGTTGCAAACTCGACACTACTACGGAAACCGTTGCCGTTATACTGCGCGTGAAGATCTACAATATGCGCTTGGTCATATTTGTGATCTTTCTTGTCATCGTTTGTCACTGCATTCAGCGAGTATGATCCACCCGCTTTGAGGCCGGGAACACCTACATAGTCAAGGCGAACAGTTCCCAAAACGTTGTCCAATTTGCTGTAGAACCCTTTCTGACGCGCTTCGCGGAGACCTTCTTTTCCTATACCGTCAAAGTTTCTGTCGTTTAAACCTTCAGAAACCATAACATCGTAGCGCAGCGCATTGAAAACAGTTCCACCCACGGCGATTCCAGATCCAAACCAGGTGGTTGGAATAATTTCACTGTGATATTCTGGGCGTTCCACCGTGCTGAAATAGGCCGGTTCGTGGTTTTCGTTGATCAGCCCGATTGGATAGAGCATAACACCGGCGCGAACGCCAAACTCTTTTACCGGTTGAAACTGAAGGAACGCCTGTTCGAGGACAAGGTAGCCGTCTTTACCGGGGAAAGATACGGTAACTTTTTTACCGGTGGAATCAACAGAGGCTGCGACACCTTTCTGCCCATCTTGAACCGCGTTGTGTTCCAGTTCGAGTTCACCGGTAAATGACCATTTTTCATTGAATTTTTTGTCTAAGAGAAGGACAAATCGATGAAAATCAAGCTCTGCAGGAGTTGCCAGTTGAGCTGTGTCTTTGATCGTTTTGTTCAAGTGAAGTTCGCCGTACCCACCGATTGTGAGTGATTTTGTGCTGGTTTCATCAGCGGCAAGCATAGAAGTTGCAGCCATGATAGCAAAAGTAGATATCTTTTTCATAGTTCCTCTTTTGTAACAGTTGTTTGTTTAATTTTAATTGTTAGAAATATACAACAATATCTTTTATCGTGTCAACAACCTGTTGTAAAATTGTAGATAATGAGATTATATTTTTTAGGTTGAAAACCATAACACACTATTGTATATACTAGTGTGGTAATGTTGTAAAAAAGGAGAACAGGTGAAACGTATCGTTTTTTGTGCAATGCACGGGCTGAATGGGGCGAGTGGAAGCAGTTATTCGCCGGCTTATCCGTGGAGTGCTGATGATGAACTGCAGGATTTTATTAACAATCACGCAATTCTCGATGCTCGTTTTTTCAAAAAAAGCTGTGAGAGCATGAACAATTCACTGTTTCAGGGATTGTTCTGGAAAGGGGTACTCGAAGCGGGATTGGCGGCACTTAAAAGTGGAAAATGTGACGATGTGCGGGTGATCTGTACAAAGGGTGATGCGGTGACGCAGCGGGGAACGTGGTTTTCGATTGAAGCCATTCAGTCGTTGGTGAACGCCGGCGATGATGTTCTTTTAATTCCCGTGGGAAAAAGTCTCGGTGGATTTGATGTTCTCGACGTGGTCTCGTATGTAACGAACCGCCACGGGACAAAAACGTGGCGCAAGAAAACCGGTACGATTTCTGTTCCCTTTGGCCTGCTGATCGATCCTGACAATCTGTTTCTTCCAGATCCGACTCCAGCCCGCGTGGTTCCAACTTCAATCGAAGCATTAACGGTAGTGCGCCAAGAGAATCCTAATCGAAAAAACAATTTGATGCCGAAAGGACTTTGCGGTCGCAAAATATTGCGCAAAAATGGAAGCCACCATGGAATTGTTGATTTCTGTTACCCCCTTCCGCCGTTGGCATTTCCCGATAACGATCCGCAGTTCGCCGGTCGTGAAGTTACGCACTGGACGATCGATGAACACATGGTTCTCATTGGCCACCCCGAAGCGGGCACGATTGGATCAGTAATCGACGGCTATATGAATCAACTTTAACCAAAATGAAGCCGCTTTTCTTTCGATCTCCGTCTCTTTAGGCGGAGATTTTTTTTCAAAAACCTCGCCTCCCGCTCCATACTTGCAAAAAGTGTGGTCACTTTAGTATGCTTTTCATCTTGTCTAATATCACCAGTTATTCTATTCGTGTGGTCACTTTCTAATTGGCTGTGGTCGATTGCTGTGGCAGGTTGACCATTTCTTCTATAGTTTCCTTATCAAAAGATGTTTTTCAGGGAGATAGCTATGAATAAAATGCTCGCGATTTTGTGCAGTTTGATTGCGACGGTATCGGCTCAGGTTACCACTACTATTTCACCAAATAAGTGGGTGGGGCTGGAGTTTGGCACCGAATCGGGAACTGTAACCCTGACCAATAAAACAACGACACAGCGTCAAATCGATGGGGTTCGCGTGAGCGTTCCAAATGCCGCTCTTGGCCAGATCAAAAGTCAAGGGAGTTGGGATATTGGATTTGCGGTGAACGACGGATCCGCGTCGAATCGCTTCGATATGCTGATTGGCAACCGCAGCGGTGGGGTAGCAAACGACAATCTTCCCCTAAATATTCTCAATCCCAACAAAGTTCAACAGTATGGAATTTATACCGAAGCGGTAGCCAAAGATGCCAACTGGACGCCAAAGGATCCTCAGATTTTGATTATCGGCGGAAAATCTCTCGCGGAAAAGCGAGTGAACAAAGATATTAGCGGAATCACCCTGAAACAACTCGATTCGATCATGAAAACGCCGGAATACTATGATTCAAAAAAATATGTGCCGGACACGTTGGGGATTCACGGCGGGGCATGGGGTGCGGGATTTGTCGATTGCTGGTACGATCAGACTAAAAATGCGCCGATCTGGCAGATTCAAGTGGGACTTCCGCCGCTGGTGGACAGTACCGGCGGGATTCGCGATACATTTCGGATCTGGGGTGAACCGAAAAAGTTTGAACCAGACTCGATGGATAACCGCGATGGAGCGTATGGTCGCGGTCCGCGATTCATGATGGGGGCTGCCATGGCTCAGGAGTTGATGAATATCGACATGCAGTACCTTCTTGCAACCGGTTTTCAGGAGTCGAATGCGGGACTGGTGAAATATAAAACCAGTTGGGTTGAAGGGTACATGAAAGATGACAAGTGGGTGAACGGCTACAATACATTGGTTTCTGATGGCGTGAACTACTACAATCACGGTCGCAACGAAGATCAGACGCGCGGACCACTTCACTATATCGAATCATCCTACAAAACCTACGTCTACGAAGGATACCCAAAATTTTTCCCCTTTGAAACATCCTATCAGCCATCGCCCAAATTTGTTACCACACCGGCGACCGGTGGTTGTGAACTCAACTCACCACAAATCGGAAACGCCTATCTCGTCAGTTCCCTCTATATGTGGTATTCATGGCAGCTTGTTGTGGCAAAACTCGGTCAAAAAGGGTTGGACTTTTTCAAAACGGCCCCGAACCGCGAAATTGCCGCTCAGATGATCTCCTGGGCGTGGAACAAAGGGTTTAACGGCGAATTTGCCACCTATGTATTATCGCCCGATGGTTCGCGACAGATCGACAAATCAGTTGATTATGTAGGATTTGTGTGGAAAGGAGTGAACGCTCTCGAACGGGCGAACCGCAATTCAGTTCTCAACGGTGGAACCTGCCCGGTCTACGACGCACCGATCACTCGCAAAGATGTGGAACTCTTTTTCTTTGGCGAAGGAGGAGTTGGATCGACGGGAACGCTGGGAACAGCGGGGATTCTTCACCATTTCAATCTTACCAGTGAAGTGCGCAAAACGGTGTGGCGCGAACTCGATTCAGCGGTGACGATGCTCAAAGGAAAAGCGCCTTCGACAAAAGGAACCGAGGCAATCTCCTTTCGCTACGACTACCTCGCTCTGCTTCGTGTGGCAAAAAAGTTTCTCGATCTGACAATTCCCGTTCCCAAGGTGGAAGAGTTTAAGAACTGGACCACGGAAACGTCGACGGTGATCGTGGATCGGATTGCGCCGTTCTGTCCACCGTCGGTGCAGAAAAAAGGGACCAGCGCGGGCAATCGTTTTGTCAAAGAGTGGATTGTCGGCGACAGTGCCAATATTCCCGACAGTGCCGGCGTCCGGTCGGTGGAGTGGACCATTGACCCACAGTGGAAAACATGGAACAGCGTCGATGCAGTCACTTCGTCTAATTTTAAACTCGACATGGATCAGGCAGATTTAAATGCACTGATTCCCGCTGGACCGGACACGGTTACCGCTTGGGTTCAAGTGACCGATCGCAACGAAAACTCACTGATAGACACGTTCTCGGTGTGGCGAGTGGCAATATCCGTGGATACGACGAAAAAATGGATAGCCCCAACCGCAGATTCTTCGCGAGCGATCGACACCGATGGCGACGGGAACGCTAATGCAATCGAGCTCTTTTTCACGGCAGAACCCGGCTATGATCTAAAAAAAATCAGCGGTATAAGCTATGTTTGGCCCGCGGGAAGCAGTGCGGTTGCCGCGTCAACTTCAAGTAGCACCAGTTCTAAAATCACAATCACTCCAGTTGGTTTGACCGGCGGCTCCGGCACGGGAACGCTGCAGTTTTCTTTCCCTGAAAAAAAGGATTATTCGGTGAACATTGTCGATCGCGTTGGGGCGGTGATCCGTTCGGCTGTCCGATTGAAACGGTCTGATGATCTGGCGAAAGACACGCTCGTTTTAACCATTTCGGAACCGCTGAAATCATCAACTGCCGCGGTTTCACTGTTTCGCCTTCGATCGGGAGAATCGACTATTTCCGCCGAATCGGTTACATTTAGTGGTTCGTCAGCGAAGTTGATTTTTCCTCGAAACAGCTTTATCGCCAATGATTCCGTGCGATTTGATCCCGCTGGATCGCTTGAAGATATCCTTGGAAACAAAGCTCATTCCGCGAATCCCGCTACGCTTGTAATGCTTGAAACAGATCTGGTCACCGCGGTTCCCCTAAATATTATCGGCGGAATGTACGACTCCAACGGCGATGGATTGGCGGACAGTGCGGTGATCTCCATGAACCTTTCCAGTGCGACAAAACGGTTCACCGCGAAGGATTTTAAGAACATCCAGATTTCGTGGCCAAAAGGTGTGGCACTTGCGAAAACAACCGTTAAAATTATCAACGATTCAACAATTGCCGTGACGGGATTCAGTTCTGCGGTCTGTTCCGGTGAAGGCGAACTTCTGGGGATTTTCGATGATTCTCTCACGGTGATCCGGCCTATCGAAGATCGCGTAGGGCCAATTATTACCAAAGCAGTTCGGCAGAAATGGAGTGATTCATCAGCAAAAGATACGCTGGTTTTAACTCTGTCCGAATCGGTGAAAACCGTCGCCGGTGTTGAAACGATTGCCCTCGTTCGCGCCGTTGCGGCGATTCCTACGGTTGAATCAATCACTATCGCTGGATCTGTGGCAACGGTGGTAATGGCTCGCGGAACCGTTCGCGACGGCGATTCAGTTAGAATTGTTTCACATGGAACAATGGTCGATCTCGTGGGGAATCGCGCTCACGTTACCAACCGCGCTGTAGAAATTCTAGTGATCGGGGAAAAACGTCCCGCCGCAACCGCCGCCTATTTTGATCGCACCGGCGATGGCTTGCCCGATTCGATTCGGATCGATCTAAAACTCGGTTCTGACAAAAATCGATTCACCGCGAACGATCTTACCAATCTGACCGCGACGCTCTCGGAAGGAACCGTATTAACGGGTTTTACCGTGAATAAAACGAATGATTCTACCGTGGTGATCACCGGATTTTCTGGATCTCGAGGATTTGGGGCGGGAACAATCGGGTATGACCTTCCCGATGGATTTCGCGAAACCGTGGAACTTCGCGACAGTTGTGGCCCCGCTTTAGTCCACGTCATTCGCTACGAATCAAATGGATCCGGCAATGATACCGCGCTGATTCGCTTTTCTGAACCAATGGATCTTGGGTCGCTGGCAATTCAAAACTATCTCGAAACGAACAAAGGAAAAACTATGACCTGCCGAACATATGAAAAATCAGATCGGACCAACTTTATGATCATCGGTGATCTCACCGATCTCATTGTCGGCGATTCCGTCCGCATTCGCAGTGATAAATCGGTAAAGGAGAGCGCGGGGAATGGTGTTCATCGCAACAACCAATTTCGCGAAGTGCGTCAACTTCTCCGACCCTTGAAACTGAAATCGGAACAGTGCTGGTTGTTCGACCGCACCGCCGATGGAACTCCCGATCAAATTGCACTCACCTTTGAAAAACCGGTGGATTCATCGCGACTGGCCGACATGAAATTTGGATTTACGTGGATCGGCAAGGGCGGAACTGATATTCCCACCGAGTTTACCGGCGGATCAATGGCGATTGTCGATTCCAATCGCGTGACAATAACCTTTGATGAAACCGCTCGTCTGGCCCGTGGAATCACCGACATTCGTTCGGGGAAATCCTACTTGTTCCAGTGGGATTCTATTGCCGGAACAACAGACACAATTTCTGTAACGCTGGGCGACTCCATGGCCCCGGTTATTCTTGAAGCGCGCTATTTCGGCATGAATATCACCGATAGTGAATCTGACGCGATCGACACGGTTCAGCTCTCCTTTTCAGAACCGGTTTTTCTCGACAAAGATAACTGGAACCGCCCCTTCACCTGTTATAGCAGTTCGGCTGACCGCACCTTTTCGATGGATCTAATGGCTCAGTCTGAAGGTAAAACGGTGAAATTTGCCGTTCGCACCGATGAATCGTCCGTGATTCCTCGCGTCGGTGATTCAATCTGGATTGCCGATAACCGATTGGTGGCTGATCAGGGCGGAATTGTTCAGGAAAATAGTACCAATCGCGGCGCGCTTTTTACCGAATGTCGCTATAGCACTTCCTACGCCGTGGAACTGTTCCCATCGGTCTTTGAGGCGCGTTCCGGCGAAAATCCGCTAGCTACTCGCTACGGTTCGACCGCCACACTCACTGAAAATGTTCTAGCCATCGCTGTTCGGCCTCGTGGAAACCGCCCTGGCGGAACAATCTCAGGCACGGTTTCGCTGTTCGATGTGCTGGGAAACAATGTCGTCGCAGCCACTGAAATGGCCTACAATGAAACAAACGGTGCGCTCCTGTTCAGTGCGGAAATGAGAAATCAATCGGGAAGAGCCTTGGGAAGCGGATCGTACCTCGCTATAATCGAGGTGAAAGATGAAAATGGCACCACTGTGGCCTATCGAAAAGTTGTAGGCATTCGGGATTAGCATTGATTCGTGTGAAATAGAGCGGTATAAATCGGATTCTGTGCTATATTTGAATTATTGATTTGTGTGACAGGTATAGCGGTGGGCGATATCGTTTATTCTCGTGATTGCACTACACAGAAAACGGAATACTGTAGTGCAATTCGCAATTCGTGAACTCTTCTGATAGCTTAGGGGCTCTTGGCATTTGAGAATACCATCTCCGGTTTTGTGAGTATCATCCCGAATTTGTGAATACCATCTCCGGTTTTGTGAGTATCGTCCCGAGTTTTGTAGGTATCGTCCCGAGTTTTGTA
>JFJP01040937.1_pt1 | contig 20409 bp, 18 predicted proteins | sample 431651 | NCBI WGS metagenome assembly JFJP01 (sample SAMN02602958, study PRJNA72255) | Microbial mat metagenome, whole genome shotgun sequencing project. | biome: fresh water; feature: sink hole; material: water; isolation source: purple microbial (photo- and chemosynthetic) mats found in...
ACTGAATCCTGAATCTGCGATACAGGTTGTACAGTTTCCTGAGCATGTCCATTTAATGGAGATAATATTAGTATCAGGCTCAGGATCTGCAAACTATTTTTTAATTTATTATTTTCCATTTTGTGTGATATTATTATCTTCTGCCTGGTTTTATTGCTCCACCCGGCTTGCCGGCTCCCTTGGGAATGGCAGAACCTGAGGGTCTTACAATGTATGGAGGGCGGGCACCCTTAGCTTTTGACATATCGGGGTTAGATCCTTTTACTTTTTTTACAGAGGCTTTTTCCTCCTCCTTTTTCTGTTCCTGCTCTTTTTTCTGATCTGACTGAGAGGCAGTTGTACCTTGTTTAGCGTCGGGGTTAACAGTTACGCCCTGCTCTTCCTTTGTCTTTGCAGCAGGAACATTCTTCGCAGGCTGAATCTCCTGCGAATAAATCATATTGCTTATCATGAGCATAAAAATTATGCTCACAAATCCGTTTTTTGCTTTAAGAATTTTCTTTTTCATTTTTCCATCTTTTTTATTCGTCCACAATCTTTCCTTCATTGAAAAATGTTTTTCACTTCCCCTCAAAAATATTGTTCTGTTTATGAAGATCAGATGAAAAACTGTTTTTTTAAGATTTCCTGTAAAATTTGCAGGATTTATGAAGATAAGATTTTTTTACTATAAACTCATTATGCAGTTAAAAATAATGATTGAAATTGAGAATTGTGAAGTTTTCTTCTGTTTATTCTCAAACTTAATATCCCTAATGCAGAGAAGAAAAGCCATTCGATTGAAGATCTGAAAAGTTATTGCACCCTGGATGATTTTTGTTTTGAAGAGGAAGAGCAGTTTTTAGCTATATTTGTAGCTCAAACTGATTCTATATGGTACTTGAAAAAGGTGAAAAGCTGATTCTGCTAACAAATGATGACGGCCTTTACGCTGCCGGGTTAAAGACGCTGCTCGAAGTGGCTGAAGAGTTCGGAAAGGTTGTGCTCATTTCCACTACCGAAAGTATGTCGGGAATGTCGCAGGCCCTTACTGTCAAAACTCCTCTTCGTGTAAAGTTGCTTGAGGATACTGATAAACACATGATTTACGCCTGTAACGGCACTCCAACAGATTGTGTGAAACTGGCAGTAAATCAGCTTCTCGAAAGGATGCCCGACTGGGTGTTGTCGGGAATCAACCACGGGTCGAATGCTTCTGTCAGTGTTCTCTATTCAGGTACTATGGCTGCGGCTCTTGAGGGATGTCTTTACGGAATAACCTCAGTTGGATTCTCGCTTAACAGTTTTTCTCCTTCTGCCGATTTCTCTGTTTGCAGGGAATATATAAGGATAGTCCTGAAACAGCTTGAAAAAGAACAATTGCCTGCAGGTGTTTGTCTGAATGTAAACATTCCGGCAGCCAAACCCGGCGAAATAAAAGGCATTAAAGTATGCCGCCAGTCGAAGGGTAACTGGAAAGAAGAATTTGAGAAAAGAAAAGACCCTATGGGCAAGACTTATTACTGGCTTACCGGAATCTTTCTGAATCATGAACCTGATTCTGAGGATACAGACGAATGGGCAATTGCTCACAATTTTGTTTCAGTTGTTCCCGTTACTGTTGATATGACTGCTCACTGGTACACCGAAAAACTTAACACAAGATTCGCTAAATGACACCTTACGAAAAGTATGACAGGTTTTTAACCGGACTGCTTTCCGGCCTGATACTTCCTTTTCTGGTAGGGCTGGGAGTATATCTTTTTACAGCCTTCAGCATATCAATTGGTGATTATATATCTCTGATGGCAAAATCGAATATTCTGGTAAAGGTTGTTTCATTTTATGTCTTTCCGAATCTTTTAGTATTCCTGCTTTTTAACCGTCTGGATATGCTCCGGGCTTCAAAGGGTGTTCTGTTTATTACAATAATCTGGGCGCTGCTTGTATTTGCTTTAAAATTTCTGGGATGAGGTATTTTATAATTGCCGGTGAGCAGTCAGGAGATCTTCATGGTTCAAATCTTGTTAAAGGAATACTAAGCACAGATAGTGAGGCAGTTATATCGTGCTGGGGAGGCGACCTGATGGAAGCCGCAGGTGCCAGCCTTCTTGTTCATTATAAAAAACTCGCCTTCATGGGCTTTGTGGCCGTTGTTAAAAACCTTGGTGCAATTGCCAGAAATCTTACTCTTTGTAAAGAACATATCACAGATTTTAAGCCCGATGTCGTAATCTTTATTGACTACCCCGGTTTTAATTTGCGTATCGCTGAGTTTGCAAAGAATGAAGGTTACAGGACTTTCTATTATATCTCACCCAAATTATGGGCCTGGAATGAGGGCAGGGTTAGAAAGGTTAAGAAGTACATCGACAGGATGTTTATTATATTTCCCTTCGAGGTGGATTTCTACAGGAAACATGATGTGCAAGTGGAATACAGGGGTAATCCGCTTGTCGATGAAACTGAAAAGAGGATGAAATCTTTTCCTGCAAAAGAAAAAATTAGAAGCGAAATCGGAATAGGTGAAAAACCTGTTATAGCACTTCTGGCGGGGAGCCGTAAACATGAAATAGAGCTGATACTGCCTGCAATGCTGCAAATGATCCCGAAATTTCCCGGTCACCAGTTTGTGCTAGCTGGAGTGAAGAACATGCCTGATGATCTGTATAACAAAATAATAGGTAACTCTGACGTGAGGCTTGTAAAGGAAAAGACCTACGAGATCCTCCATATTGCCGAGGCAGCTCTTGTGACTTCCGGTACTGCAACTCTTGAAGCCGCTCTCGCCGGAACTCCCCAGGTTGTTTGCTATAAAGGTGATTTCTTCTCAATGCTTATCGCCTGGTTCGTAATAAAGGTGAAGTATATCTCCCTTGTTAACCTAATAATGGATTCGGAGGTAATACGAGAGCTTGTTCAGTATGATCTGAATCAGAAAAATATTTTTAACGAACTAAAGGCTATCCTACCCGGTGGAGCGAAGAGAAAAAAAATACTTGCAGATTATGAGGTGCTAAAGGAAAAACTTGGACCGGCAGGGGCTTCTCTGAGAGTTGCAGAGGAGATGGTGAAGGAACTTAAGAAATGACTATTTACCCCCTAAATCCCCCAAATGGGGGACTTAGGATTCTCGAAGTTGTTGATATATAATATTATATGTGGGTTTTTGCAGCCCCCATTTAGGGGGGTTGGGGGGTTGAATCAGGGTAAATGGGGAAACAGCGAGAGTTGAGTAGATTTTAAAGATGATAAAAATTAAGATATCTATTGTTATTTTATTAACAGCACTTGTCTCCGGTACTCAGGCACAGGTTCGAATCCGTATTTTCGCCGATAAAACAGCAGAATCAGTCATATTCACTCCGTCATCAGAGAATTACATTGCTGATAGCTACAATACCGAACCTCTTGTTCTGATTAAAGGCAAACCTGTTATAATTGCAAAATTAAATGGAAGACTTGTTCTTAAATTGTCAGATAATCCAGGATTAATATGTGATTCAGTTAGATTTTCGTGTGCGGAACCATCAGCCTTATTCTCTGTCAGGATTAACGGAAAGGCGCCTCTCAGACAGAATTATTCAGATGATCTAATCTGCTATCCCGATCTGGGAACTATTCTTATGATTAACATCCCTGATATTGAAACATATATCGCGGGCGTAGTAAGGGCAGAAGGCGGCTCAGGTAAAAACATTGAATATTTCAGGACCCAGGCAGTTATTGCCAGGACATACATGTATAAGTATTTCGACAAGCATATTACCGACAGATACAACCTTTGCGACAACACGCACTGTCAGGCCTATAACGGAATCTCAACTGATACAATTATAAATAGCGCTACTCATGATACCCACAACATGGTGATTCTCGGTCCCGACAGTACCCTTATTATTTCAGCATTTCATTCAAACTGCGGAGGGGAAACAGTTGCTTCTGAGAATGCATGGCTCACAAGTCAGCCATACCTGAAAAAGGTTGTTGACCCTTATTGCCTCACATCAAGAAATGCAACATGGGAGAGAAAGACAACGTTTGCTGAGTGGGCTGCCATTCTGCAGAAGGCAGGATATAAAGGTCCGGTTGATGATGCTTCTCTTTTCAATTTTACAGCAAATACCAGATCTGTAAACTATCTGGCAGGTTCCTTCTCTGTCCCTGTGAATACAATTCGCTCTGAACTCAAATTACGGTCAACTTTTTTCTCAGTTAAAGCCGACAGCACTGCCGTGACAATTAAAGGCCGGGGGTACGGACATGGCGTTGGCTTATGTCAGGAAGGAGCAATGGTTATGGCAACAAAGGGATTTAATTATAAACAGATAATAGATTTTTATTACTTTGGTGTCATTATTACTGATATAAAAAACGCCAAACCGGAGACCCCTTTGCGAACTTTGCGCTAGCTTTGTGAGCTTTGCGGTTAAATAAAATTACAACTGAACAAATATGTTTGCAATCTTCAGAAAAGAGATAAACGGATTCTTCAGCACACTTACTGGTTATATCGTAATTATAGTATTCCTGGTTTTGAACTCACTGTTTATGTGGGTATTCCCCGGTGAGTGGAATATATTCGACAGCGGATATGCCGGACTCGACACAATATTCTTCCTGTCGCCCTGGCTCTTCCTCTTTCTTGTGCCTGCCGTTACAATGAGGATGATTGCCGAGGAAAAGAGGCTGGGGACAATTGAACTTATATATTCCAGACCAATCTCGGAAAGAGAACTTATCTGGGGTAAATATCTTGCTTCGGTTGTTCTTGTTCTTCTGGCTCTTCTGCCGGGAATTATATACTATATATCAGTATGGTTAATGGGAGAGACACCCGGCAATCTTGATAAGGGAGGTACAATGGGGGCCTTTATCGGACTCTTCTTCCTGGCGTCAGTCTATGCGGCTGTCGGGATCTATGCTTCGTCGCTTACAGATAATCAGGTAATTGCATTTATTCTGGCTGTTGTTATATGTTTTATACTTTATATGGGCTTCGATTCGTTTGCTTACCTGCCGGGACTGAAAACAATTGATGAGTTTATCATCAGGCTGGGAATTAACGAGCATTATAAATCAGTGAGCAGGGGTGTTCTTGATTTCAGGGATGCTGCTTATTTCATTGCTGTTGTTGCGTTGTTTAATGAGGCAACACGTTTTCATCTTGTTTCACGGAAATGGAAAAACAAAGGTTGAGACATGACAGACAGCAATCATAATAATATCAGAATGAAGGGATGGATTCAGTTTTTGTCGGCTGTGTCAGGAATAATTATTGTTGCATATCTCTTTTCACTTCTGAATATAAGACTCGATCTCACAGAGGATAAAAGATATTCTCTGTCGGAACCAACAATAGCGGTTCTTGCTGAACTTAAGAACGATATATTCATCCAGGTATATCTCGACGGAGAAATGCCTGTTCCCCTGAAAAGACTAAAAAGGTCGGTAAAAGATATGCTCGATGAGTTGAGGATAGCATCGGGAAGAAAAATCGATTACCAGTTTATTAATCCGTCTGAAAATACAGATTCAAAACAGCGTGAAGTGCTTTATCAGAATCTTATTGAAAAAGGTCTTGCACCGATAAATCTTCAGGCAGCTGACGGCGAAGGAGGATCGACTCAGAAGATTTTATTTCCCGGTATGATAGTGAATTACAACGGGATTGAGGTTCCTGTAAACTTTCTTAAAAACGATCCTGGTATTCCTTATGAGCAGAATATTCTTCACTCGGTTGAGGCACTGGAATACGAAATGATACAGCCAATTGCCACAATAAGTTCAGGTACAATTCGCAAGATTGCATTTATTGAAGGACACGGAGAGATACCTGAAATTGAGACAGCATCAATTACTCTTGAACTGGCAAAATTCTTTACTGTTGACAGGGGAACAATAAACGGTACCCAAGGAATTCTTGATGGCTATTCGGCAGTAATCGTTGCAGGACCCGAAAAAGAATACACTGAAGCTGATAAACTGGTTCTCGATCAGTATATTATGCAGGGAGGGAAGGTTCTCTGGCTTATTGAAGAGGTTGATGTTAATAAGGATTCACTTGCTTCCGGACAGACAGCAGGAATTTATAAGCCACTTAATGTTGAGGATCAGCTCTTCAGGTATGGAGCAAGGGTAAACCCGGCAATTATACAGGATCTCGACAGCTGGGTTATACGGGTAAATATAAGAACCGGCTCAAATCAACAGCAGTTTGTTGCCTTGCCATGGTTTTATTCTCCCCTTATCAGACCTTCCAACAAATCAACTATAACAAGAAACCTTAACAGGGTAAAGGGTGATTTCGCAAACTTTATCGACACAGTAGGACTTGATCCTGCTATTAAAAAGACAGTGCTTCTGTCGACATCTGAATTTGCCCGAACAATTTCTCCTCCGGTTATAATTTCACTGAAGGAGGCTGAATTAAAACCTGATAATAGTCTTTTTAACAGATCGTCACTTCCTGTGGCGGTTCTTCTGGAGGGAGTGTTTACCTCTGCCTTCAGGAATCGTATGATAAGCAGTATTACAGGTGATAAGAATCTTAAAATTAAAACAGAGAGTGTTCCTACAAAAATGATAGTTGTAGCCGATGCCGATATTATAAGAAATGAAGTCAGAAGAACCGGATTGCAGGAAACTTTCCTGCCACTTGGTGAGGACAAGTATACCCGACAGGTTTTTGGCAACAGGGATTTTATTGTAAACAGCCTTAATTATCTGGTTGACAATAATGGCATTATGGAGCTTAGATCGAGGGAGGTAAAGCTCAGACTCCTCAACATGACGGAAGTTAAATCATCTAAACTCAAATGGCAGCTTATCAACATTGCCGGTCCGGTTTTAATTGTTGCTCTGTCCGGATTCTTTTACAACTACTTTAGAAAAAGAAGATATACAAGATTCTAATAATGACGAAAACTGGTTTCAGAATACTCTTTCTGCTTTGTCTACTACTCATTGTTGTCTTTCTGATATTCAGGAATCGTAGTCCCTTCGGGAAAGATAACAGTTCGTTTTCAACCGATCCTGAGATTCAGATAACACGAATCGAATTTTCCGGTGAAAAAGGAAAATTGACTCTTGAGAAGGGTAAGGAAAGCTGGCTTATTAATAGTGGCGGAGAAGCCAGAAAAACCGGAATCCAGTTCATTCTGAGAATCCTTTATGAGATCCAGATCAAATCTCCCGTTTCTGAGGATTTGTTTGAAACCGAGGTAACCGGCAAAGATGTTAAGCCTGTTAAAGTAAAAGTTTACAGCCACAAAAAGCTTCTGAAGAGTTTTCTCGTTTACAAAACAATGTCAAATGAATACGGAAACATTATGAAAATGAAGGAAGGGTCAAAGCCTTTCATAGTTTATGTTCCCGGCTTTAAAGGTGAAGTAGGTTCTGCCTTTACTGTTAATGAATTATTCTGGCAGTCATATAATCTGTTTAATCTAATGCCATCAGAGATCTCAACCGTTGAGGTAACAAACAACTCAGATCCTTCCTCCTCTTTTTCAATTCAAAGGAACGGCAAAAGATTCTTTCTTGCAGGAGATGAGAAGAATTTAACCGGATGGGACTCGTCGCTCATCAGGCGCTATCTTTCATATTTTACATGGGTACCTTTTGAATCGTGGGTCTTTGATATGAACCCAGCGGAGAAAAAAGAGGCAGAAAGCCAATCTCCTAAGTTCAGAATTTCAGTTCAGAGCATGAGTGGTAAAAAAAGTATTCTTGATCTGTGGCTTAGGAAAATATCCGTTGGTGATTCTGTTTATACCGATACTGACAGGCTGCTGGGTAAAACTGACGGGAATAGTGAGTTTATGATAATCAGGTATTTTGATATTGACCCCCTGCTCAAAAAAAGGTCCTATTTCTTTCCTGAATAATTATTTGCCGTAATAGTTTTTTTTTGTAATATTGGTAATTGTGAATTGGATAGCGAATGCGCTGCAATCAATTCATTTTGACTTATATAACAATTGCTTTAATTCAATAATTCAACTTAAAACCATACAAATATGAAATTTGTAGTATCCAGCTCGGAACTTCTCGGTCATCTGCAGGCGATAAGCAGGGTTATCAGTTCGAAAAATACTCTGCCTATTCTTGATAATTTTCTATTCAATCTTTCAGGCAACGACCTCGAGATTACTGCATCCGATCTTGAATCAACTCTGATAACAAGAATGAAGCTTGAGAATACAGCGGGCGACGGAACAATTGCTCTTCCTGCAAGAATATTGCTCGACACTCTGAAAGAGTTTTCAGTTCAGCCGCTTACATTCGATATCAATCCCGATACCATGGCTGTTGTTATAAGTTCAGAGAATGGAAAATTCAATGTTGTTGGACAGAATGGCATCGATTTTCCGGCTCTTCCTGCAATAAAAAAAGACAAGAAGTTTTCTTTCGTTATAAATGCTGATGTGATGCTGGCGGGAATCTCCAGAACACTTTTCGCAACAGCCGACGATGAACTTCGTCCTGTTATGGGTGGTATTTTCGTTGAAGCATCAACCGATAAGATAACCTTTGTTGCTTCGGATGCTCACAAGCTTGTAAGATATTCAAGAAGTGATGCTCATGCTGATGATAATGCCTCATTCATTCTTCCTAAGAAACCGGCTTCATTGCTTAAGAACATTCTTCCGAAAGAGGAAGGACCTGTTACTGTTGAGTTCGATGACAAAAACGCATTCTTCAATCTCAGCAATTACAAAGTTGTATGCCGTCTCGTTGAGGGTAACTACCCAAATTACAATTCGGTAATTCCAAAAAACAATCCACGCAAGATAACTATCGACAGGGTTGAGTTCTTCAATACTCTGAAGAGAGTTTCTGTATTCTCAAACCAGGCCAGCAACCTTGTAAAGCTTCAGCTTAAAGGCAATCAGGTTATGGTTTCAGCTCAGGATATTGACTTTTCGATTTCAGCATATGAAAGAATCAAGTGTCAGTATGAGGGTGAAGAGATTGAAATAGGTTTTAAGTCGGTATTCCTGCTTGAGATCCTTGCAAATATCGGATCACAGGATGTTATGATTGAACTGGCTGATCCTACAAGAGCCGGTCTTTTCCTTCCTGTTATAAGCGAAAATGAATCAGAAGATCTTCTGATGCTTCTGATGCCAATGATGATAAACTCATAGAAATTGGATCTTAAACTTAAACGCCCTATAGCATTTCTCGATCTCGAAACGACGGGAATCAATGTCACGAGTGACCGTATTGTTGAACTGTCGGTACTGAAGATAAGTCCAAAAGGCACAGAGGAGTGGATGACTACAAGGGTTAACCCCGGTATTCCTATTCCTCCGAAAACAACTGCCATTCATGGCATTAAAGATGAGGACGTAGTGAATTCTCCGACTTTTAAGGAGATTGCCAAAAATCTGGCAGCCTTCCTTGAGGGAAGCGATCTGGCTGGATACAATGCTGTAAAATTCGATATCCCTGTTCTTGCGGAGGAGTTTCTCCGCTGCAATATTGACTTCAACTTTACGAAAAGAAAGTATATTGATGTTCAGGTAATATTCCATAAAAAGGAGCAACGTACACTTTCTGCTGCCTACCAGTTCTATTGTAAAAAAGAACTTGAAGGGGCACACGGATCAAAAGCCGACACTGCTGCCACATATGAAGTTCTGAAATCTCAGCTCGACCGTTATCCTGATCTTGAGAATGACGTTGAGAAGCTTGCTGTATTCAGCACTTTCGGAACCAATGTTGATTTTGCCGGCAGGATTATCCTGGATGAGAACGGCGTTGAGGTTTTCAATTTCGGAAAGCACAAGGGGCGGGGTGTTGAGAAGGTTTTTGCCGAAGAACCTTCATATTACTCCTGGATGATGAACGGAGATTTTCCACTCTATACAAAGAAGGTACTTACCGAGATTAAACTGAGGTCCTTCGGAAAAACACAGGGCTGAAATGAAGATTATCTGTATAGGACTCAACTACAGGAAGCATGCCATTGAGATGGGTTGGCCAATCCCGGCGGAACCTATTGTGTTTTTAAAACCCGATTCCTCTCTACTGAAGAATAACAAGCCTTTTTTCCTCCCGGGTTTTTCTGAGAATATCCATTACGAAGTTGAAGTTGTAATTAAGATCAGCAAGCTGGGCAAAGGGATTTCTTCCCGTTTTGCACCCCGCTATTTTGATGAAGTTACTCTTGGTATTGACATTACTGCACGCGATATTCAGAGCCGTCAGGCCGCTACAGGAATGCCCTGGGAATTATCTAAATGTTTCGATGGAGCTGCGCCGCTTGGAAGTTTTGTACCTGTCACAACAATAAAGGATATGAGGAACCTTGATTTCCGTCTGGAGATAAACGAAAAGATTGTACAGCAAAGCAATACTACCGATATGATATTCGGATTCAATGAGATAATTGAATATGTCTCTCAGTTCTTCACCCTCAAAACAGGTGATCTGATCTTTACAGGAACACCTTCAGGTGTTGGTCAGCTGAAGAAGAATGACAATCTTGTTGCTTATCTGGGTGAGAAGCCGTTGCTTGACTTTATGATAAAGTAAAGTTCGCCCCTCACACTGAGTTCCTGTGATTATATTTTAATATCTGGATAAAGTACGATGATATAGCTTTCCCCTCATTTTTAAGGAGGGGTGGCCGCAGTAAAATGCTGGTTTGTTTTGAAAGTTTATTTGCGGCCGGGGTGGTTGATTATTATCACTGTTTTCGTCTTTTTGTGTTTTATGTTATCACTCTAGAATCAACCACCCCGGCCGGGAAATGCAGTTTTGTATATGTTTGATAATTAGTTGTCCCGTCCACCCCTCCTTCAAAAGGAGGGGAGAGTTATCCTAATTCCATTATTTCCATTATTTTGCTTAAACAGAAGTAAATACATCAAATGAGGGTAATACTTACTTCTTTTACAACAGCTATTGCTTTTTCGTAACTGTTTTTGATCTTTTGCGGTGAACATGTCCCTTTTCGGGATGGGTATTGAGAAAGGAGGGACCCTTATATTTTTTTGAGAAAAATGGAAACATCAAACCGAAGGCATTGCTGTACGCTTCACCTCTTGTTTTTCCGCCTACGCCATTGGCACTGTCATCTTTGTCGAGAACCTCATCGTGAATTATTTTTCCTATTATTCCTTGTTTCTGATATTTTTTGAGGGCAGCAAAAAGTGCGGATTCCTCAGATAGCATGCTGGCTCCCAAAACAAGATGAAAAGGAAGACTGAATAATTCAAAGTTGCGGTTTTTCTCTGCCAGGTAACATGCCGTTTGTGCTGCCACAATGCTGCCTGAACTCGAGGAAGTTATTGTTATCTGAGTAGAAGCCGAAGGTATTCCTTCGATTAACCTTTTTACGGCACTGCTTGTGATTTTATCTTTTTCAGGATTCATTATAGGTTTCTGGGCATTGTTGAGTGCCCAGATAACATTCAATGCAGAGGAACCATAGTTTACTCCTTTAACATGCTCGAAGTCTTCCTGAAGGATCTGCTTCATCAATCTGATGTAGGAGCCCGTGAATACGTTGAATTTTTCATCCCTTGTTTCTGCACCTGCAAAAAACCATACTTTGTGTCTGTCTGCCACGATGTTGTTAACCGGCTTTTCTCTCTTCATTTTTCACGGACATATTGATGATCAACAGCAAAGATAAAATAAAATATTTCCCGTGAAATATTCGAAACTCCCTGTAAATAACTCCCAGGGATTTAATATATGCTTTTTATTATATCTGATCGGGGATAACGGATTATTAAATTTCATATCTTACCTCTTCATTTTAAAGAGTGCCGGGTTTACTTCAGAATAGTAAATGTATTTGCCAAAAACTATTATAATACTTATTTGAAACAGCTACCTATGAAAGAAAAAAAGAAGGAATCACGCAGAAGCTTCATTAAGAAGTCGGCAGGAGCAGCTGCTCTGCTAACGGTTCCAACAATTATTCCTGCTCATGCCTTTGGTGCAAACGACAAGGTCAGGGTTGCAGTTCTGGGTGTTAACGGCCGTGGAACAAACCATATTCAGGGATTTTCAGCTCTCGAAAATGTTGAAGTTGCATGTCTGTGCGATCCAGATCTGGTGGTTCTGGCAAAACGTGCACAGGAGTTTGAAACCAAATATGGAAGAAAAGTTATTCAGCAACAGGATCTGAGAAAAGTGTACGAAGATAAATCTATTGATGCTGTAAGTATCGCCACCCCAAACCACTGGCATTCACTGGCTGCAATATGGGCTTGTCAGGCAGGCAAAGATGTCTATGTTGAGAAACCCGGATCACATAATATCCGCGAAGGACGTAAAATGGTGGAGGCAGCAGCCAAATACGACCGTATTGTTCAGCATGGTGTTCAGCTTCGCAGCTCTGTTGCTGTTCAGGAGGCTATCAAGCATCTGCGCGATGGACTTATCGGTGATGTTTACATGGCCCGTGGTCTTGTATTCCGCTGGAGAGCTGACATTGGAAAAAAAGGTCTGTCTCCTGTTCCGGAAGGACTAGACTATGACCTGTGGACAGGTCCGGCAGAAATGAAACCTTTCTCACGCGATCACGTGCATTATAACTGGCACTGGACATGGAACTATGGAAATGGCGACGTTGGCAACCAGGGTATTCATGAAACTGACCTGTGTATGTGGGGTCTCGATGTTGGACTTCCCGAAAGAATAACTGCAGGCGGAGGTAAGTTCCTCTTTGACGATGCAAAAGAAACGCCCGAAGTCCTTGCTTCAACATATCATTATCCGAAAGAGAAAAAGATAATCGAGTTTGAGGTTCGTCCATGGATTACAAACGCTGAGAATGGTGCCGAGGTAGGTAATATTTTCTACGGAAGCAAAGGATATCTCGTTGTTTATAATTATGACAGGTATGAGAGCTTCCTGGGTCAGAAAAAAGAGCCGGGTCCAAAAAACAAGGCAGGTGGAGATCATTATCTTAACTTCATTACTGCTGTCAGGGCTCATGATAAGAAGATTCTGAATGCTCCGGTTGAGACTGCTCACCTTTCATCAGGACTTGCTCATCTTGGAAACATTGCTTACAGAACAGGCCGTACTCTTAATTTTGATCCTAAGACTGAGAAATTCATCGGTGACGAGGAAGCAAATGCATACCTCACACGTCCTGCAAGACCACCTTTTGTGGTTCCTGATAAGGTTTAAGAATTTTCAATTTTAATATCCTAAACACCATCACTGTCATAGAGATGGTGTTTTTTTTTAAGTCTCCTTCAGCGCCGCCCTGAGCGGAGTCGAAGGGGGATTTAGGGGCTTTTAAAAGAGTGAAGTATTCTATTGACCTAGTTGAACCAATAAGACAATTTGAGTACAAGCCCCCTGTTTTTTATTGTGTAATCTCCCGGGAATGAATTCTCGGTATAAACAATAAATAAGTCAGACACAGGCGCAAATCTCCACTGGAACCTGAGATTGATATTCATGTTGTCAATCTGGTTATTATACTGCACAAAACTTGTGAAGAAAAGTTTTTCAGTGAAGGTGAGGTCGAGGCGCGGGCCAATAAGTACAAACTGAGCACTGCTGTAAGGTAGCGGCATCGAAATATCGTTATATGTTGTTACCAGTGCCAGGCTCCCATAAGGCTGCACCCTGTAAAACAATTCTCCGCTCATTGTCAGTCTTGTCCCGTCGAAATAGCCTCCATAACGGCTTGTAAGCAGAACATTGAATGGCTTTCTGATGTCGGATGTGTATGTGGCTCCGGCTTCATTCCATCTGAAATCCTGCCCTGCAGGTAACGGCACTCCACCCTTGTTTATCGGATCGTACGGAACCTGCAGCATCATGTAAGTGTTGCCGAAAACTACTGAGACAGTACTTTTATTTCTCCACTCAATCTGATACCCGAGCAGTATCTCCCTGTCAGTCATATTCATTGAGGCGTCATACAGAAGATCCATTTTGAGCGATGGCCCGTGACTGATTAGTCTGCTTTCAGCTGCCGTGAAGAATTTATATGCAAGAATTGGGTTTATCTGGTAGTAACCTTTTCTCCTTATATAACCAACCTCGGCAAGATAATCTGATCCTACCCATGACTGGTTCAATGTAGCAGTCAGAAACGGAGATGCATAGGTTATGTTTCCTGAAACCGCCGCTGCGTCACCGTCAGCACCCGGGTAGAATGACTGGTGGTAGAATGCCTTACCAAGCCATTTGTTGTTTGCACTGGCCAGGTTATACTCAAGTCCGGCCACCCTGTTATATGAATTTCCTGTGAAAGAAGTATCCTTTTTATAGTTCATTACCTGCTTGTTAACAAGAAATGCTGATATATTTGAACGGCTGAAAACTGTTCTCTGGAGTGCTGCCACTGTGTAATTCCCGGCATGTATAAGATCTTTTTCCCCGGTTTGAATATCCATCAGACCCAGACGCCAGTTATTTCCGATTTTTCCACTGAGCCGTGCTCCTGCCTGAACGGGGCTGTTTAGTCCTATTCGTCTCGAAAAGAATGGCCTGAGGTTATCATTTCCAAGTTTTGCAAACAGGTCGCTGTTCTCGAGATAGAATTGTCTTTTTTCAGGGAAAAAGAGCTCGAACCTGTCGAGGTTAGTCATCTGTTTGTCAACTTCCACCTGTGAATAATCGGGATTAACAGTTAGATCAAGATTCATCGATGTTGAAAGAATAACCTTGGCATCTATTCCTGCCTTGGCTTCAGGTCCGATATCATTAATTGTTACCTTATCCTGTTTTGTTTTTGCTGTGGCATAGGGAATTAATGAGAATCTCGGACCAGAGGATGGAAGTGGCTTATCCCATACGAGGGAACCGGTAAAAGCAAGTGTTGCTGTGGCAAATTGCCTTGGCATTGGAGCCCAGCTCGATTTTTCAGCTGTCTTAAGGTCCTGTCTGCTGAAGTTGATTCCCCATTCGGGAGCTCCGCCATGGTAGCGCATGCTTCGGAACGGAATTGCAAATTCGGCAACCCATCTGTCATCATAGTTTTTTACTGCCGATCGCCATTTTATATCCCAGTCGAGGTTTACGGTTCCTCCGTTTGCCTGAACCCCATCCCATTGAGCTCCTGCGGGCGAGATTCCAAAAGCAAATCCGTTTGTCTGATCATTATATGTATCAATGAAGGCTATAAAATTGTCGTTTTTGTTGAAACTGAAATCCCTCCGCATAGATTCCACCGGTCTTTTCCCATCTGTCGGATCGTAACATGTTATTGCAAGATAAAGGGTTGTTGAGGTATATGTCATTTTTACCTCTGTCTGTGCACTCGCATAGCCTGTATCAGTTGGCATTACCCGAAGAAAATTATCTGCCTTGTCGGCTGACAGCCAAACTGGTTCATCTAAAACACCGTCAATATTTATCTGACTGTTTGTTTCAGTAATTTTTATCCTGAATTTGTCGCGGTTTATTCCTCTTGACTGTCCCGAAAGGGTTATACTTATAACAAGGAGTAGTGAGGTGATTATTACATTTGTGTATCGATGCATCTGAGATTACTATTTGGTGGCAAGGTAAAAAAAAGAATGAAAAAAAAACATGCTTAACAATTTGTGGTGTATTGTGACAGAAATAATGAGAAAGTTGGATTTGACTGTTATTACATCTGATTAATTATTATAATTTTAGCGTGGTGACCAAAAAGAACTGACATGATAATAAATATATGTTCCGATGCTGCCGAACTGGGACGTGAAGCCGCAAAGTCAGCAGCCCTGATACTGAACGGGGTGATTGAGAAAAACGGTGAAGCCAGGTTGGCATTATCCACAGGAAGTTCTCAGTTTGAGACACTTGATTCGCTTCTAAAGCAGAAGGTTGACTGGAGTAAGGTTGAGATCTTTCACCTCGATGAATACATTGGTTTGCCCGTGACTCACAAGGCAAGTTTCAGGAAGTATCTTTATGAAAGATTCATTAATCACATCCCTGTAAGGAAATTTCACAGTGTTGACGTTGAGGGGGAGATTGAGCAAAAAATAAAGTTGCTGACAGATGAGATTAGAAAACGTCCTGTTGATCTTGGACTAATAGGGATAGGTGTAAACGGACACATTGCCTTCAATGATCCTCCTGCAGATTTCGAGACACGCGAAGCATATATCATTGTTGAGCTTGATGAGGAATGCAGAATGCAACAGGTAAATGAAGGATGGTTTCCTTCAATTAAAGAAGTTCCTCCCCGGGCTGTATCGATGACACCATATCAGATTATGCAGTGCAAACGGATAATCTCATGCGTCCCTCATAAAATAAAATCAGTGGCCGTAAAGAACACACTAATAAATAATGTTACACCCATAGTGCCGGCTACCATGCTGAAGCAGCATCCGGATCTGACATTATTTTTTGACGTCTATTCTGCTTCTGATATTATTCCGCTTAAGTGATTTTGACATGGAATAATTATGAAGATGGAAAGAGATTCAGTAAGCATTATAGAGGGTGTTAATTTTGAAACAGGATTTCCGGTAAAGCTTAAGATTGCCGGTGGTAATATTGTATCGGTAAGCGAATCGGTAAAAATAGATGGAAAGGATTTGCCATGGATTGCCCCGGGGCTAATAGATAATCAGATAAATGGCTATGCGAATATTGATTTCTCGGGTGATTTGTCAAAAGGCGATCTGCTGAAAGCCGCGAAGGCAGTATGGAGTGATGGGGTAACATCATTTATTCCTACCCTTATAACAAATAGCAGCGAAAAACTAATCAAAAATTTCCGTTTACTTGCTGAAGAAATAAAAGGAAATAAGCAACTTGAATTAACTATTCCGGGCTTTCACCTTGAAGGGCCATATATCTCTGAAACTGATGGTTACAGAGGTTGTCATCCGCTGGAACATGTCAGGAAACCGTCGTGGGAAGAATTCCTTAAATTTCAGGAAGCTGCGGGCGGAAGAATAATACAGGTTACTCTTGCTCCCGAAACTGAGGGGGCACAGGAATTTATAAAGAAATGTACTGAAGAAGGTATTGTAACTGCTGTCGGACATTCGAATGCTTCAGCTTTGCAGATAAAAACAGCAGGCGATAACGGAGCAACTCTTTCAACACATCTTGGAAACGGATGTGCCAATCTGATAAACCGACATAATAATCCGATCTGGCCCCAGCTTGCAGATGAAAGATTTACAATCTCGGTTATTGCAGACGGGCATCATCTTACACCGCAGGAGCTTATTGTCTTCAGAAAGGCCAAGGGTCCCGGTAAAATTATTCTTACTTCAGATGTAATTTTTCTTGCCGGAATGGCTGCCGGGAGGTATAAATTCCTGGGTGCCGATGTTACACTTACACCCGAAGGAATGCTTATAAACACCGAATTAAATGTTCTTGCAGGTGCCTCATTCCCTCTCATAACAGGTGTTGGCAATATTATGAAGTTCACTGGTTGCTCTCTTCATGAAGCAATAAATATGGCTTCTGAGAATGTGGCAAAAGTTTATAATCTGCGCGACAGAGGTTCGCTCTCGCCCGGAAACAGAGCAGATATTATTTTATTTAATATTAACGACCTTAAGCCTGAAATAATTAAAACCTACCTTGGTGGAAACATTGTCTACAATAAAAACTTTGAACATTGAACTTTGAACATTGAACATTGAACTTTAAACTTTAAACCTCCAATTATCTGCTTATGAGTACTATAGATTACATTGTTCTGTTCGGATACTTCATCTCAATAACCGCATTCGGACTCTGGATGGCCAGAAAGACAAAGACAAGCGATGCCTATTTCAGGGGTGAGCGCAAGTTCAAATGGTATATAATGATAGGACAGGCTTTCGGTGTCGGAACACATGCCGAGATGCCCGTTGCCCAGACAGGAGCTACATTCAGTAATGGTTTTGCGACGATATGGTATCAGTGGAAGAACATGCTTATAACACCTTTTTACTGGCTTATAGCACCCTTTTACAGAAGGAGCGAAAGGACGACTGTTGGAGAAATAATTGAAGACAGATATGGCAGTCGTATGGGACTGGTTTATTCACTTTTTGCAGTTTCATTTTTTGTTTTCAATATGGGTGTGATGCTTCAGGGAGCTGCAAAAGTAATTTCTGTGGCTTCGGGTAATCTCATTGAACCTGATATGGTTGTAATGGTAATGACAATAGCATTTATTGTTTACAGTTTTGCCGGAGGACTGATAGCAGCTGCATACACTGATTTCATTCAGTCGTTCCTGATAATTATATTGTCGGTAATGCTGATTCCGCTTGGATTAAGGGAAATAAACGGCTTCGAGGGCATGAGAAGCGTTCTTCCTGATCATTTTTTTGATCTTTTCAACAGTGCTAGCGGAATTGACGGTTTCACAATTGCAATGCTTGCCGTCAACGGAATTGTTGGTATTACTGCCCAGCCTCACATGATATCTATGTGTGCGACAGGTGATACAGAGCGGGCCGGACGAATAGGTCAGACATTCGGTTCGATGGTCAAAAGGCTTGTTACTATTGGATGGGCACTTACAGGTTTGGTTGTTGCTGCGCTTGTTATTAAGACTGGTGTTACACTCGAAGATCCTGAAATGGCATTCGGTTATGCCTGCAGCGTGTTACTTGTTCCCGGACTGGTTGGGCTGATGCTTGCTGCTATTGTTGCAGCCAACATGTCGGCCTGTTCAAATTTTATGGTTAACACAGGTGCCCTTTTTACAAAGAATTTTTATAATAAATACATTAATCCAGATGCTACCGATAAAAGGCTTCTGTGGATGGGACGATATTCGGGGCTGGGCCTTTCGGCACTTGCAGTACTCTTTGCCCTGAGTATTAAAAATGTTCTTCATGCGTTTCTCTTCACCGAGACACTTGCAGCATTCATGGGTATAATTTTTCTCGGAGGATTAATATGGAAAAGAGCCAACAGATATGGTGCTGCTGCGGCGCTGATAGTTTCGGTATCTGTTTATTATACTGCGAATTATTTTACTGCCGGAGAGCTTGTTCTTGTTTATAAATGGACACCTGCTCCCTTCGGTATGGCAATGGCATCGGGTTTCTTTATCTTCTGGCTTGTAAGTAAATTAACCAAAGCGGAAAAAGCGGAGAAGATTGAAGCCTTCTTTGATAATATGAGACGAAAATCAGATGCAAAACAACCAGGCAAAGACGGTAAAAAGCCACTTGCATCCGATACAGGTGACGATCTTATTCTCCTCGACCTTCCAGGCTGGAGACATAAATCCCGCTGGACAGGCTTTTTCCGGCGTTACAGGGAAGATCTTATCGGCTTCCTCCTTAGCTGGGTAGTAGTAGGAGCACTTATTCTACTTGCCTGGGGGATTCTGCAACTGTAAGATAAGGCTTTAGAGGCTTTATATGCATTAGAGGCTTTAAAGGCTTTAAAGGGAATAGCCTCTACAGCCTCTACAGCCTCTACAGCCTCTACAGCCTCTACAGCCTCTACAGCCTCTACAGCCTCTACAGCCTCTACAGCCTTTACGCCTCTGCGCCCTTCTATTTAACTATTATTAACTATACTCTTTTACTTTTTTCATTTGGTATTGACTGATAGTATAATTAACTTTAACCCGAATTTAAAATCAAATGTGATGGGAAATTTTGGAATGACTGAGATAATACTGATTTTACTTGTTGTTGTACTTTTATTTGGCGGCAAGAAAATTCCTGAACTCATGAAAGGGATTGGTCAGGGAATGAAAGAATTCAAGAAGGCTTCTAAAGTTGAAGACGAGCCGACCAAGTCAAACGATCTGAAAGAAGACAAGTAATAATATTTTGCAGGGAGCCATGTTATTGATTATCATGGCATCCTGTTGTTTTATTTTATAACCTGAGTGCTCAGGGTAATTATCTGAACAATAAAGTCTGGTGTTGATTCTGTGGGGTTATTCTGACTTAAAATCTACTAATTCGTAGTTGGCGTTTCGTCCTCTTTCGTCTGTTTGTTGCAAAATGCCTTTCTCTACCAGGTCTTTTATGTCCCGTAAAGCGGTGTCGGTAGAGGTTTTAGAAATTTTAGCCCACTTTGAAGTTTGTAGTTTTCCTTCAAAATCGTCAAATAGTTTGTTGAGTATTAAGCGTTGGCGTTCGTTGACAGGGGTATGTTCATGTAATTTCCAAAACTCCGCTTTTCGTAATATTTTTTTTGTAGTGTTTTCGGTAGAGAGCATCGCTTTTTTGAGGCAATGCAAAAACCAGTCAAGCCATTTGGTAATATCGCCTGAACTATGTTGTACTTTTTGCAATACCTCATAATATCGTTTGCGTTCTGCTAATATTTGGCTCGACATACTGTAAAAACGCTCTCCACTGCCTTCAGCACGGGCAAGCAACATATCGGTTATGGCTCTTCCAATTCTCCCGTTTCCGTCATCAAAGGGATGAATGATGATAAACCAAAAGTGTGCTATCGCAGCTTTTAAAACAGGGTCAAGTCGGTTTTCATTGTTGAACCAATCAAGAAACTTGTCCA
>JFJP01000027.1_pt1 | contig 20408 bp, 16 predicted proteins | sample 431651 | NCBI WGS metagenome assembly JFJP01 (sample SAMN02602958, study PRJNA72255) | Microbial mat metagenome, whole genome shotgun sequencing project. | biome: fresh water; feature: sink hole; material: water; isolation source: purple microbial (photo- and chemosynthetic) mats found in...
AAGCGGCCCCGGTTGTCGCCTCGATTACAACCCCGGCAGTTGTTGTTCCGAGCCCACTCGCGCCGCCTGAACGCCAGGGGCTTTTCCTCGCACTTATCCTGGTTTTTCTCGCGGGCATGGGCGCCAGTTTGACGCCCTGCGTGTTTCCGATGATTCCCATCACCATGGCCATTATCGGTGCTAAGGGCGGCGGCAAGGCAAAGGGCTTCACACTTTCGCTGATGCTCGTATTGGGCATGGCTGTTACTTACACAGTGTTGGGAGTTGTGGCTGCCAAGAGTGGCGCGGCCTTCGGCGCTGCGGCCCAAAAGCCAGCCTTCCTGATTCCAATGGCGGTTTTGTTTGCTGTGTTTGCCCTAAGTCTCTTTGGCGCCTTCGAAATCCAATTGCCCCAAAGCCTTCAAGCCAAGCTCCAGGGCAATGGGCCCCGCCAGGGCTACTTGGGTGCCTTCATCATGGGTCTTGTTCTAGGGCCCCTGGCGGCTCCCTGCGTCGGGCCCGTTGTCGGCACGGTGCTGGTGTCCATAGCTCAGCAGGGGGATGTGTTCCTGGGTGGTCTCAAGCTCTTCGTCTTCACCCTCGGCATGGGTGTCTTGTTCATGCTGGTCGGTACCTTCAGTGCCACTCTCCCCAAGAGTGGAGACTGGCTTATCCGTCTCAAGCGCATCATGGGCCTTGCGGTCCTAGGTTTTGCCGTGTGGAGCATCCGTTTGATCGTGCCTGAATGGCTGCTTTTGGCCATGCTAGGGGCCTTGCAACTTGTGGGAGCAGCCGTATTCGGAGTGTTTGAATCAACGGATGGCTTTACAGCGCAAATCCGCAAGGGTGTGGGCGTCCTCATGCTAGTGCTGGGTATTTTTCACTGCATTCGGGCCAATGAAGTGGCTTTCAATATGAGCATCCTTCCTGGCGCGGGTCGGCCCGCCTCAACTGAACCCGCCGCCAAAACCTGGCTCGAACAAGATTTCGAAGGCGCTCTGAAAAAAGCAAAGACCGAGAACAAGCTCGTGCTGGTCGACATCTACGCCGACTGGTGTGCGCAGTGCAAGGAACTGGATGAAAAAACCTGGCCCGATGCAACGGTGCGGGAGTGGATCGCCAAGAACGCCATCGCGGTGCGCATCGATACCGACGCCAAGCGCAAGGATCTGCAACCGGTATTCAAGATCACGGGTTATCCCACGGTCATGCTCATGGATGCCGAAGGCAAGGAAGTGCGCCCGCGCCTGATGGGCTTTGAAAAACCCGAGGCCATGGTGAAGTGGTTGGCGGGGCAAAAGCAGTAAGGCTTACCCTGCCTCTCGATATACGGCGACGGCATTGATGGAAAAAACCTAGGCGTTGATCTCATAAATCGCGCTGCCAAAGTTATGAGTTAGCGTAGGCGTGCAAGCCTATGAGCTAGCTCCATCGTCGGCATTATTGGTGATGGATTAAATAATCTAACAAGGTAGTTTGAATTACATGATTGGCATGAGGTTAAGGCAGTTCCGTCAGGCGAAGGCACTCACCCTCGATGAACTCGCCGAGTCTTCCAGGGTGAATCGGGGCACCATCCATCGCATCGAACTCGATCAGGTCTCTCCGCGTTTGGATACTCTGATCGACCTGTGCCGCTCGCTGGATATCAGCCTGGGGGACTTTTTTCAGCCCATCCATGGGACGCCACCCGCGACGGATCCAATTGAAAATACGCCGGAACTTGCCGGTTTTCAGAAGGGTGTTTCGACCTGGTTGGAGCATGCGGAGGCCTTGATCCGCTACAGCGCGGATAGCCTGTGTGTGCTGGATTCCGATGGTTTTGCGATCTACGAATCCGATTGCGCCCTTCATTTTTACGGCGGAACTCTGGAGGAACGGCGCAGTCGTCCCTGGTGGACTTGTGCCCATCCCGATGAACAAGCGGCGGTGCAGTCGAGCTTCGAAGCGTTTGTGGAAAAGGGCGAACCGAGCGCCCTGGTGCAATTTCGGGCCTTGCACCGGGATGGCTCCTGGCGCTGGGTGCGCACGACCCTGAGTCGACAACTGGATCATCCCTTGATCCAAGGCATCATCGCCAGCACGCAGGATGTAACGCTCTTGCGGCGCTTGGAGGAAGATGCCACTCGCAATCAAAAAAGCGAAAGTCTTGCCATTGCCCTTGGTGGCATCACCCATAGCTTCAGCAATCTGCTCATGGTGATGCAGGCGCAGATCGAATTGGCTCAGGTCAAGCTCGGTCCGGACTCCTTAATCCAGCCCAATCTTGCCAGCATGGAGGAGGCCCTGAAATGCGCCAACCCTCTGTTGGAGCGGATGCGCGACTACGCCGGGAATCCCCTTTTAGCCCTGGAGCCGCTCGATCTGAATGCCCTGATTCTTGATTCGGCGACCACCCTTCACGCCTTGAATCGCCGGGGTGATTCCTTGCGTTATGACTTGGCCGAGAGGGGGTTGCTGATCAATGCGGATCGCAGGCTTCTGAAGCGTCTTTTGATCGATCTGGTCGCGAATGCCTTCGATGCCATCTCCGAAGGTGCGGGATCCGTGACCCTGCGCACGGCGCACCTCCATCTATCTGCCGATGAGATCCAATCGGATGGTTGGGTGGAACGCGATCTGCTTAAGCCTGGCGATTGTGTGCTCTTGGAGATTCGGGATACAGGCTGCGGTATTGCTCCAGAGCTCCTTTCCCGGCTATTTGATCCCTTTTTTACGACGAAGTTCATGGGCAGGGGCATGAGCCTCTCGGCCGTGCAGGGCACGGTGCGAGCCCATGTCGGGGGCATTCGGATGACTTCCCGACTGGGTGAAGGAAGTTGTTTTCAGATTTTGATTCCGCTGGCTAGCCCTCGGCATTCCGAAGTGCGGGAACATCTGCCCCACTCAGTGAGTTCCGCCTTTCCGGGGGCTGTGCTCGTCGCTGAGGATGACATGGTGCTGCGAGGCTGCATTCGGGGCATGTTGGAATTACTCGGGCACCGAGACGTTCTGGAGGCCGAGAACGGAGAACAGGCGCTGTGTCTGTACCTGGCCCATGCTGAACGCATCGGTTTGGCGGTTCTGGATCTCGATATGCCCGTGATGGGCGGCATCGAGGCCTTCACCAAGCTTCGAGGGCTTAACCCATCCTTGAAGGTTCTGTTCTCTACGGGAGCATGGCAACGAGATCCGCGCCTCGCCGTGAAGCTTTCTGAGGGCCTTACCGCCGTGCTCCATAAGCCCTACCGCATGGAAGAGCTTCGCAATGCGCTGACGGGGCTTGCCTGAGCGAGGCAACCCGTGCGTTGGTGAGTAATCGGATTCAGGGCAAACCCGAACTCAGGCATTGCACGCGGAAGCTGATGCCGTTTCCCGCCTCGTTGAAGCGGAAATCCGAGGAAAGGGCTCGCAGGATGGCCAACCCGCGACCGTGACTCTGTTCGGAGTCGGCCTTCTTTTGTTCAAGCCACGTGCGCCAATCGAAACCTGTGCCGGAATCTTTCACCGCGACATCGATTTGCCGCAAGGGATGCTCGGGTCGGCGGTCGTGTTGCAGGGTCAGTGTCACCGTCACTTCACCCGTGGCAAGGCTGACCAGTGCTGCCTTCCGTTGTTCATCGTAGGCTTCGAAACCATCGATATCCTTGATCTTGGAATCCATGCCGAGAATGCCGTGATCCACGGCGTTGGCCATGGCTTCGGACAGAAGCAGGGCCAGCAATTGAGTCGTGTCCTGATCCACGCCTTCATTGGTCAACAGGCTGAGCACGCTGGGAAGCATGCCGCGCATGGTGTGGTAGCGCGGGTTGAAGGAAAAGGTCACCTGAAGGCCAGCCACCAAAAGGGCAGGATCGATTACGGGAGAGAGTTCTTCCATGGTGACGATGTGAGGGTCTGGGACTTCCCAAAGCGCCCAACTGATGTCATCGACCTGGTCGATTTTTTTTACCTGTTCCAGGATCTCGGAGCGAATGCTTTGGTGGTGGTCTGAACTGGGTAAGGCCTGGAGATCCTGCAAGAGGTGTTGGCGAATGCGCACGGGTGGAAACACATCCAGCAAGCCGTCACTGCAGGCCAGAAATCGATCACCTTTGGTGATACTGGTTTCCACAACGGTGACCTCGTTGGTGCGCACTTCCTGAATCCCCGCGGGGAGTTGGGTCGAGGGAAAGGTGCGGATGGTGCCATCCGTGCGCAGGAGCCAGGCGTCCGGCATCCCCGCGTTCACGATGCTGAGAGTGTTTTGGTGGGTGTTGATGCGGAAGATGAGGGTGCAAACGAACCGATCCGCCGGCAGGATTCGCCGCAGTTTGTCGTTGATCTCGCGGTAGATAACCTGGAGCGGAATGTCCTTGGTGACCATGCCGAGAAAGGTTTCGGCCACGGGTAGCGTTGAGACACCGGCCAAGAGTCCATTGCCCGTGGCATCGCAGATGAGGCCGAAATGAATCCCTGGCAGGCCCTGCCGGTACAGGCAGATATCACCATTGATGCGGTTGGTGTGGAGTGTCTCCATGGCGAAACAGCTCGGCATGGTCGTACGCCCAATCGCCTTGTAGCGCTCGAGCAGGTATTTCACCACGGAGACTTCTTCGTCATTCCGGGCCTTTTGCTCCACCAGACTGTTGTGGAAGCTCACCAACTCGGCGAGGTTCCGCACACGCGATTTCAACTCCTCGGGTTCAAAGGGCTTGGTGAGAAATTCGATGGCCCCCGCGTCCAGGCTTTGCTGTAGCAATTCCCGAGAAGTCCGACCGGTGAGCATCACCACCGCGACATAGCGATCGTGGGGATGAGCCCGAATGGCCTGACAGACTGCCAGCCCATCGATATTGGGCATGGCGTAGTCCGTCAGAACGATATCGGGGATGTGTTGGGTAAAGAGCTCAAGAGCCTCGGCGCCATCCTTGGCGAGTAGCACCTCGTAGCCTTCGGATTCAAGAACCTTAAGCGCCATGGCTCGAAGCAGGGGATCATCGTCGGCGACCAGAATTTGCATGGTGAATTCACAGTCCAGGATGCTGGGGATTGGGCAAGGATAGGGAGGTTCCGGCTTTGTAATTCATGGTGAGAGCCATTCTTTCAAAGGGTTGCGATGTTAATGCTTTGTGCGGGCTGGGGCTCGCCATGTCGGATCGATTCGTCAGTCATTTCCATACTCGGCCAGCCGCTGCTTAAGATCCCCCATGCTGAAGGGTTTGGATAACAAGGAGACAAAGGGGTAGGCGGCGGCTACCTCCAGTGCGAATTGATCCACGCGCCCCGTGGCCAGGAGCACTGGCACCGTGGGGTTCAAGGCACGCAGGCGGGGAAGGGTGCCGGCGCCGCCTAATCCGGGCATGTTCATATCCAGGATTACCACCTGAGGCTGAAAGCTAGCTTCGAGCTTGGCCAGGGCTTCCTCGCCGCTGTACACGCCCGTGGCATGGTGGCCCAGGGCTTCCAGGATCGCCAACATAGAGCTTTGGATCAGGTCATCGTCGTCCACGACCAGGATCTGCAAGCCTCCAGGTGCGGGTTCGTTCTGGAGAGAGTCCACTTGTGCCGAAGGAATGACCTGGGCTTCACAGGCGGGGAAGCGCATTCGCACGCGGGTGCCTTGGCCGGGGGCGCTCTGAATGTCCATTTGCCCACGGTGAGCCATTACTGTGCTGTAGACCATGGACAAGCCAAGCCCGGTGCCCCGGCCTGTCTCTTTCGTGGTGAAGAAGGGATCCATGGCCTTGGCCAGGACTTCGGGCGTCATGCCGGAGCCATTGTCTTCCACGAGCACTTCGACCCAGGTTTGGTCCACGTTGCGCGTTCGCAGTGTCAGATTCCCATTTGCGGGCATGGCATCCACGGCATTAACACAGAGGTTCATGAAGGCGTGAGTTAGGGCATTGGCGTCACCCCGTATTGGGCGCAGATTCGTGGCCAGATCCATGGTCAATTCCACCTTGGCAAAGGTGGTGCGTTCCAACATCCGAACTTCTTCCTGCAGGATGTCATTGAGATTCAGCACCTGAATTTCTTCCGGACTCTGGCGCGCAAAACTCAACAGGCTTTTAATCATTTTCCCGCCGCGTTCGGCCGCGTTGATGATGGTCTCCAAGGCTCTCTGAATGGGGCTTCCGGGCGGCAAGGCGTCTACGTTGGCCGAGGCCAGGCCGAGAATTGCGCCCAGAACGTTATTCATATCGTGAGCCACTCCGCCCGCCAGGGTTCCCAGGCTTTCCATTTTCTGCGATTGGAGAAGCTGAGCTTGGAGTTCCTGGGTGATCTGCAAGGCTCGATTGCGTTCGGTGATGTCGCGCAAAAATGCGACGATTCTTCCCCCTTCGGTGGGTTGGAATTGGACCCTGACTTCGACTTCGAAAAGGCTGCCATCCTTCCGGCGGTGGTTGGATTCGAAGCGCATATCACCCAGTTCCAGGACGGTCCGAATATGGGCTGCCGTATCCTCGGCAGATTCATTGGCCTCTAGGTTGGAGATGTGCATGGTCAAGAGTTCGTGTTCGGAGTAGCCGCTCATGCGGCAATAGGTCTCATTGACTTCCAGCAGCCTCCCCTCCAGGTCCACCAGCCAGAAACCATCCAGGGCAGTTTGCAGAATGGTGCGGTGGCGCATCTCGCTTTCGCGAAGATCGCGGGTGCGTGCCAGGATGACGGCTTCCTGGGATTCGTAAAAGATGGCGTTCTGGATGACCAGCGCAGCCACGGGCGTGAGGATCTCAAGAGCCCGAAGGGTCTCTTCATTCCGCTGCATATCCAGGAGGTGCACAACCACCACCATGCCCACCGGGCGTGTTCCCACCCGCAGGGGTAGGATCATGGCGCCGTTGAATCCGGCGGAATCCAGCAGGGCTTGAATGGTCTTGGGGGTGTTTGGCCCCTGCCAGAGAATGGAACTAGTTTCCTCATGGGCCCAATGGGCGAGTTTTTGCAACATGGCAAGCGTGTCGGGGGTGCCATGCCGCTGAGGCTCAATGGCCAGCAAGGCATGATCATGGTCCGGTCCATCGCCGAGGGGGCGAAGGATGGCCACTATGCGAGCGCCGACCAATTCCCGAACCTGCTGGGCCAAGTAAGTGCCAAGGCGCCCTGGGTGTTCCGAGAGCTTGACTAGGTTTTCCAGGATATCGAAAACCAAGAACTGTGCCGCGGCGGTGTCCCTGCTTCGGGTTTTTTGGAAACTCTCAACCATAGGGACACTGGGAGGCAGGGCCTGTTCTAAGGCGCTTCGCAGGGTTTTGAGATTTACCGCCATGGCTTCCCAAGGCAACCCCGTATATTCCGACGCGGCTTGCATCTCGCGGGTGGGAATCGGCACTAAACCTGTATCCAGGTAAATGAGTCGGCTGTGCATATCTCGCATTAGATCCTGGGCATTGGTGGCGTTTAGGCCGAGTTCCTTCTCGAAGATCTCCTGCCAGCGTTGCGCCCATTCGGGCAAAAAGAAAAAGGCGCCTTCTTTGCGAAGGGCCCGATAGTGATCGTTGCCCAAAATGATCTCGCAGCAGTTGATGCCCTGAGTACGGGTGACACCCGCTTCTGTCTGCATTTCCAGCATTCGCGCGCAGCAATCACCATAGGCGAGCATGACCTCATGGCCCTGGCCTTTTTCGTCCCGAAGGATGTCGGTGAGCTTGGCTTCCAATTGTCTCGGCACCATATGCAGCATGGAGTTGAGATAATGAACCCTCATGTTCAAGGGCGATACGGCCTGCAATGCCTCGATCTCTCGGCGGAAAATAGAACACGCGATGCAGGTGGGGGGTGTTGTCATGGGGCCACGGCGGCCCATTCCAAGGTCGCGTTGCGCACGGCTTGGAGAACGTTGGGTGATGTGCCCAGGGGGACATCGGCATTGCCGCTAGCCAAGATGAACCGGGGGTCCAAGCGGCGCTCGTCCAATATCGTTAGGCACTTGTCTTTTACGGTTTGAGGTTCCGTGTTTTCCAAATCGGGGCCACTTAGCCCACCCAGAATCAAGGGTTCTGGCCCTAGCCGCCGTCGCCCTTCGGCTAAATCATCCCGAGGGTCCAACACGTAGCCCGCCACGCCTGGGAGTGCGGCCAACAAACCCAAATGAGGAGCGAGTCGGCACCCACCGTGATGCAAAACAAGCGGCCCTTGGAGTTGATCAAAACAGGCGCGGAGGGCCGGTAGCGTTAGGCCTCGGATCAGCCGTTCCGGCAGCACATCGGGATTACTGAAGTCGGCAGTGACACCCAGGGCGAAGCCTCCACTCTCAAGGAGTTGCTGACCCCAGGTCACGCAGAAGGTCGAGGCTTTTTCCAGCAGGGCCTGAGCCGAGGTTTGATCGGAGAGCAGAGTGTCCAGCCAGCCTTCCGCGCCCAGTAAAAAGACCGGCAGATCCGCCGGACTCGGCAGAGAAGGTATCACCGGGACTTGTCCGGCAAAGTGCTGGGCCATCAGACGCGTGCATTCGCTGAGGTAGCGAAAAACGGGATGATCCGTGGGTTCCGGCGACCATTGGGCCAGGGCCTGGGCGGCGGATTCATAGGGTGGTTGGGCCATGGTGGGGGGCTGGGTGGTGTGGTGACGCAGACCGCCGCCAAAGGCCTCCGCCAGCGAAGGAAAGACATAGGGGCCAAAGAGAAGATCCGGTCCGAAGCGCTCCCACACGGCGATTTGCCCTTCCAGGAAAACCTGGGGATCGGAATAGTGAGCCTTCATCGGTGCGCCGGTGAGGTGAGCACCATAGAGAGGCAAAAGCAGGGTGTAGGCTGGGCGGTCCACGGGGTGGCCGCCCAAAATGGCCAGGATGCGCTCAAGGCTATTCATGGAGCCTCCACCGCATCAGGGTGCAGGCGGCAGGAGGCTGCCCAGAGTTGCTCGATGAGGGCGGGTGTCTGCAAGGCATCTCCGGCCGTGCCATCGCCGCCAAATTCTGCCACGAGCTCCGGGCGAAGCCTGAAGACTGCCCCGCCCACGGCCAATTGCACTTGACCTTCCAAACCTCGGTTGTTGATTTCGGCCCGGAGCTTGGGAACATTCCGCGCGGTGGAGAGCATCATGGCCGAGGCTCCGATGACCCGGGCGCCGTTGGCCACCGCAGCATCTACGAAGGCGGCAGGCTCGACATCCACCCCCAGATCGCAAACCCGCCAGCCTGCCATCCGGAGGAAGGCCGCCACCATTTTTCGCCCCAAGGGGTGGTAGTCATCCTCGATGTTGCCCAGTACCACGGTTCCCCGTTCCACGGATGGGGTATTGCCGGTGGCCTGGCGGTTGGCCAGGATTTTGACCAGGAGATCCTCCGCGACCTTGGCGGCCACATAGCCTTGGGCCAACGAAACGTCATGGCCCGAAGCGGCCCATCGAACCCCAAATTCATTCAAAGTGGGTGTCAGCAGGCCCGGGACGGCGGCTTCAAAGCTATGTTCATGGGCCCAAGCCTCGATCAGTTCGCTGGCCAGGGTTCGATCGGCATCCGCAATGGCCGAAAGCAACTCTTCCATCCAATTCCTGGTCATGGCGATTTCCTCGAGGAGCAGCAAGGAAAGTATCGGTTTGGATTGGAGGAAAGCTGATTTTGGGCAGCGCCCGCTCTTTGGGGCGAATCCGGATTTTGTGTTTGATGCTGACTGTAAAAAAAGTTAAACCACGGAGATACGGAGAACACAAAGAACTGAGAAATTAGGGGCGAAATCCATCAACTTTCCTTGCCTCAATCTTTCTCCGTGCCCTCTGTGGCTCCGTGGTGAATTTTTGGCTTTTTATTTGCGAGTGAATTATTTGGGATAAATCTGAGTGCAAAGCAAACGCGAGAAATAACGCTAATTGCCTAGGAATTGCCCTAGCGTTTTCTCCAAATTCTCGCCCCGCAGCTTGGCGTCGGTAGCGACGATCTTGCCATCGGGGCCAATCAGGATGGGCTTGGGAATACCGACCACGCCATAGGCATCGTTGAGAGGGTGCTTACCTCGGCCCAGGTAGGCGTGCTTCCAGGGCATGGGGCTTTCGGGCTTGGTGCGCCAGGTGGTGATGTCATCGGCGTTGAGATCCCAGGACAGGCTCAGGATTTCGAAATTCTTGCCATTGAAGCGTTCCCAGGCCTTGTGGACTCCGGGCAGTTCTGCGCGACAGGGCGGGCACCAAGTTGCCCAGAAATCCACCAGCACATACTTGCCCTTGAAGGTGTCGTTGGTGAAGTGCTGGTTAGGGTCCGTCAGGCTCACCACATCGAAGGCTGGCGCGGCAATGCCGATAGCGGTCTTGGCTTGGGCATCCCACATCTTGCGGGCGAATTTGGTGTCATCCAGGGCGGCGAATTCCCGCTCCAGGCGCTCCAGGGCCGCCTTGGCAAGGGTGTCATTTTCTCCGAGGTTCTGTTCGAAATGGCTCATCCAGAGCGCGCCGCGCACCTTGAAATCCGGATGGCGTTCCCGACCCGGAGCGGCAAAGGCTTCGGCTTCCTTCGTATCGGGAAAACGCGTTTCCAAGAAGCGAGGCAGCAGGCCGGCACTCAGGCCCCAGGCGGCCGCGGTGGAAGGAACTTCCTTCATCAACGCTGCGGTCAGCGTTGCGTCGGGATCCTTTTTCTGAAGCAGGATCAACTGATACTGGCCCACGAGTAATGCTTGACGAAGTTCGGGCTGGGTTTCTTTTTGGAGACGGGCCTGAATGGAGTGGAGTTCGGCATTCACATCCGGCACGAAACTCTGGGGAGTCTTGCCGGATTTTCCATGGGCCTGACGGGCTTCGTTTACCCGTTTCATGGCGCCGCGAACTTCATCCAGGATGGCCTGAGCCGGATTATCCAAGAACTTGGCCAGAGTTCCTTCCAGCTTTTCGCCCCGCAGATCCGCATCCGAGGCCGCGATGATGCCATCGGGTCCCACCAGCACGTACTTTGGAATGCCTGCAGCGCCATAAGCTTCGGCAATTGGGTGATTCTTCATGCCGGGCAGGAAGGCGTGTTTCCACGGCATGGGCTGTTTGGCTTTGCGGAAAGGGGCGATGTCTTCGACTTTCTTGTCGAGGCTGAAACTTAAAATCTCGAAATTTTTGCCTTTGAAACGTTCCCAGGCTTTGTGAACCAAGGGCAGGTCCGCCACGCAGTAGGGACACCATGTGGCCCAGAATTCGAGGAGAACGTATTTGCCCTTGAAGGTTTCGAGGCTGAATTCCACGCTGGGGTTTTCCAGGCTGGCGATACGAAAGGCGTGCGCCGCTTTGCCCGGCAGGGTCTTGAGGGGCGCGTCGAAGCGCTTGCGCGCATCCAGGGTGCGGGCATGGCCCGGGAATTCCTTTTCCAGGGTGGCTAACGCGAGATCCGAACCGACCTTGTCCTCATCGAAGAGGTTTCTGAAATTTTCGTAGAGCGAGTCGACACGGGTGGGAGCGGACTTCGCGGGAGGCTCGGGAGGGGCGGCCATCAGCACGGGGCTCAGTGCCACCAGGGTGAAAAGCAAAGTACTGCGAATCATAGGTTCTCCTGGCGGTCAAATGGCTAGCCGACGGGGTCGAGTTTACCTCATGGTGCGAGGCTTCAGCCTATGGTTTTCCGAAGCTCCCGCAGCACGCAGAGCCCTTCATCGGTGCGGCTCAGCATCCAGGTCATGGCCTTGCCATCCACGATTTGCACGGTTGCTTTTGGGAACTGTTTTTCCAGTTCGATTCGATGCCGGGCCGTGAACCGGAAGGGGTCCGTAGGCAGCAGGATTACCTCCGGTTGCAAGGCCTCGAGTTCGGAATCGGAAAGGCGCGGGTAGCCTTCGGTTCCAATGGGTTCGAAACCCGCCTGGCGCGCCAGGTCCGCGACATAGGTATCCACCCCTGCGGCGATCCACGGTGCTCGCCACACAAGGATCAAGGTGCGGGGCGCACGGTGCTGAGCTTTTTTCCCGAGTGACTTGATGGCCTTGGCCTGAGCTTGAGCCTGGTCGGGCATTCCCAAGAGCTGGCCGAGTTCCAGGAGAGCACGCTTGGTGTCTACCACGCTGCGGATTTCCAACACATAAATTGGAATCCCTGCGGCCTGCAGAGCCTCCGCGGCTTCGCGTGTGTTTTCGTCCTTTTCCAAGATCACCAAATCGGGGCGCTGGGCTACGATTCCCGAAATATCAGGATCCTTGGTACCGCCCAAGGCGGGCACGGCGCTGCGAATCCATTTGGGTTCGACACAATATTTTGTCCGGCCCACCATTCGCTGGACGAGCCCCCAGTTCGCCAGGAGCTCGGTGACGCTAGGGACCAGAGATACAATGCGCTGAGGTCCACCCGAACGGCCGGGCAGCGGCTGGGCGCTGCTCTTCCCTGTCCCTGGCTGCGCCGGTAGAACCGGTTGGCCGGTGTGGGGGTCATTGTTCTCGCCCCGTCCCGTAGGGCAAAGCTCGGCTACGGGGCATTCGCGGCAGGCGGGCTTGCGGGCATCGCAGGTGCGTCGGCCGTGCCAGATGAGTTGGTGGTGCAATTCGATCCAGACGGTGCGGGGAAACAGGCGGCAGAGATCGGCTTCAACTTTTTCCGGCGTATGGGCTGCGGATAATCCGAGCCGTCTTGCCACGCGGAAGATATGCGTATCCACCGCCAGGGCTGGGACTCCAAAGGCATTGGCCAAAACCACATTGGCGGTCTTCTGGCCCACGCCCGGCAAGGCGCCGAGAGCCTTGGGGTCGGAAGGCACTTGGCCATCATGTTTAGCCATCAGGGCTTGGCCGAGCCCGATCAAGTTGCGCGCCTTGTTGCGGAAAAAACCCGTGGCATGGATGAGTGTCTCCAATTCGGCGGGCTCCGCCTGGGCCAACGCCGGCGCATCGGGGTAGCGGGCAAACAGGGCCGGGGTCGTGAGGTTGACGCGGGCATCGGTGCACTGGGCACTGAGGATGGTGGCCACCACGAGCTGAAAGGGATCGCCGTGATCGAGCGCGCAGCGGGCCTCCGGATAGGCGGCACTCAGGTGCTTCTGAAGTTGGGTGAGGTGGGTTTTCGTCCAGCGCATGAGTTCAGCTTAGAATGACCTTGAGGTGTACAGGCATGACCAACGTGAGCACCGGGAAGCTGGATTGTGCGGAAACAGCAGCCCATTACCGGGAACTGGTGCGGCGAAATGTCCGGGACCTGACCGAAGCCCCGGGGCTGGCGATTCTTCTGGGGAGTGAAGATCCCGGCAGCGTGCTGTATCGAAACCTGCTGGTAAAAGATTGTGAGGATCTGGGCATCCAGTCCCATCACCATGTGCTGACCAACGGCATGCAAATGGTGAAGACCATCGCCCGCTTCAATCAAGACGCCAAGACGCACGGGATCTTCATCTTCTATCCGCTGGGTTATCCCGAATTGAAGGACGACGAGATCATGGATTTGGTCGATCCCGGCAAGGATATCGAGGGACTGCACTCCATCAATATTGGCTACCTGACGAAGTTTCGAAAACGTGTGGACATGGGTGCGGATCGCCGGGCCATGATTCCCTGCACGGGCCGAGCCTTGCTCAAGGTCATCAAGCGCGGGTTTGGAGAAGACTATTTATCCGGCAAGACGGTGCTCATCATCAACGATAGCCTGCGCATTGGGCGGCCCCTGTCGGCCATGGTGGCCAATCTCCGGGCCACTCCGATTCTCTGCCATCAGCACACCCGCAAGGAGCACTTGGAATCCTTCGTGAAGCTAGCCGATATCATCGTCAGCGCGGTACCTGTGAGCGATTATCGAATTCCCACGGACTGGATCAAAGAGGGTGCGCTTTGCGTCGATTTAAGCCACGAAGGAAATTTCGATTTCGAGGCCTTAAAGGCGCGCGGTATCGCCCATACCAACACCACCCGAAACAGTGTGGGCAAGGTGACGCGAGCGATGGCCCTGCTCAATTTGACCTATGCAGCAGGGTGGGAGCAGGGGCGGCACGACCGCTGAAATTTTTTCCGGGGAATTCTGCTGGATTTAAGAAGGATTTCGCCACAAACTTTACGCGGGTTCACGATGGATGTGTACCTACAGCTGCCTTGGTACTTTGCCTGGAAGAACCAATGCGACCCACGACCCAGGCGTAAAGGTAAATAGGTAAAAGTCATGGCACAAGGCACAGTCAAGTGGTTCAACGCCGAAAAGGGTTTCGGCTTCATCACTCCCGATGGTGGTGGCGCGGATCTCTTCGTGCATCACTCCGCGATCCAGACCCAGGGTTTCCGCACCTTGGACGAGAATCAGCGCGTCAATTTCGAGGTCACCCAGGGCCAGAAGGGTCCTCAGGCCGTAAACGTAACCAAGATCTAACAATCATTCCGTTTCTGAAACGGCCCTTCGGGGCCGTTTTTTTATCTCGAGAGTTCTTTGTTGAACGTCGGCGTCGCCTTCGTTAGGCTTGCCCCAGCGATCCAGTTTTTTGTCATTCTCATTGGTTTGGACGGGTGATTGGTTCGCTCGTTTGGAACGGAGGTTAACTCCTCGTAGCCCCTCGCCTGGATGGGGCTGCGGACGATATCCCCAGGCATAGGGGCTAGAGCCCCAAGGAAGAAAATCATGTCTGAAGGCACCGTGAAGTGGTTCAACGCCGAAAAGGGTTTTGGTTTCATCACCCCCGATGAAGGCGGACCTGAGATCTTCGTCCATCACACCGCCATCCAGGGCAAGGGCTTCAAAAGCCTGGATGAGAAGGCTCGGGTGAGTTTTGACATCATGCAGGGACCCAAGGGACCCCAAGCGGCAAACGTCCAGAAACACTAGTTTTCTCGTTTTCAACAAAAGGCCCCGCTTCACTGCGGGGCTTTTTGTTGGAGGTATTCTGGCTCTATATTGTGGAATCGCTTAGGATTACCAAAGGCTTCTGGATTCTGCTCCATGCTTTCACTTTCACTTCAGATGGGCGAGGCGTTTGTTCGTCGTTTCTCCCAAATCCTCTACCGCTGCTTCGAGGAAATCGGCAGCGGAAAGGCGGCTCTCTATATGAGAGGCTCCGAGGTCGTGCCCTTTTACTTGATCTCGAATTACGGCTGGCCTCGAACTTCGATTCCGCCCGAAGAGCTTTCCTTGGAAGATCCGCTGGTGGTCTGGGCTGGCCGGCAGCGGCGGTCGTTCGTCGTGAACCAATCCGGGCCGGTGGCTGAGCTGGCCAAATTCTCATTGGAAACGGAGGCGCTTCGGTTTCTGATCACTCCGTTCTTCGATCGCGGCGAATGGGTCGGCTTGCTGATCCAAAAGGACCGGACGCGCGGCCTTCCCTATGACTTGGAGGGGGACGAGGGTCGCACTCTGGTGATTTGCCAAGAGGTGATCGAGACCATGCGGGATGCTCGCGTGGTTCGCTCTGTCTCGCCACTACCCATGGCCGAAAATCGAGTCGCTCTCGAGGTGCCCGTTCCACCAAGTAGCGCGATGGTGGCTGCAGATGCTCCAGCTCAAGCGATGTCTTCCGAGCTCTTGGAAGGGTTTCAGCCAGGAACTGGCGAGGACCGTTCCTTTGCACCCGTGGTCGGCGCCTCGGTGCTTCCGGATGCCCCTGCCGATATTGCCCTTGCGATGCATCGCTCGAACCGCCCCGGGGTGTTCATGCCTGAGCAGCGCACCTTCTTTTGGGAAGCGGCGAAGCTTCTTTGCAATTTGGTACCAATGGGTGCCGTGGCGCTATGGATGGATGAGCCCGAAGAGGCTCGGCCGATCCTGGCTTACAGTCAGCAACCTCTCTCGCCCGATCTCAAACAGCAGGTTTTGGCTCATTTTACCTACCACGTGCCCAACGCCAGCGAGCCGGATTTGCGCATTCTTACCAAGGTTGAATTCCTGGAAAATGAGCCATTGACGGGCATTTTTCAGACTTACCTGCCGGTGGTGTTGACCGCGGAGGATGACGAACAGGATCTTCTGCTGCTCTTCCGGAATGAGGATCGCCCCTTCACCGAAGAAGAACAGACCTCCATCCAAATGGTGTGTCGCCTGGTGGGTTTCCATCTCCAGGAAATCCGTTTGCACGAGCGCTATCACCGAGCCTTCCTCTCGGTGAGTCACAAACTTTTGGCCTCCACCGAGGGCGGCGCGCCCATGCTGCAGGACCATAGCCGAGCCACTGCAAAGTTGGCGCAGGACTTCGCCGTGCATCTGGAACTTTCAGCCGTGGATGTGGAAGCAATTTGCATCGCTTCCATCCTCCACGATGTGGGCACCTTCCTGCTCGATCCGAACCTGCTCACCAAGACTGGGCCCACGGATGAGGAAATGGGCCGCATCCGCACCCACCCGATGTTGGCCTCTACCTTTCTGCAGGATTTTCGATTCCCCTTCGATGTGCTTGGCATCATTCGCCATCACCATGAGCGTTGGGATGGAAAGGGCTATCCCGATGGCCTCCGGGGGGAATTGATTCCCTTGGGCAGTCGCATCATCAATTTGATCGAGGCCTTCGAAGTGATGAGTGAGGGCAGCGCCTTCCGTGGACCGCGTCCCGTGAGCGAGATTCTGAGCGAGCTGCGCCGGGGTGCGGGTGGGCAATTCGACCCCATGCTGACGGTGGAATTCCTGGACTTTCTTCAGGCTCGCGGCTACCGCTGATAATCTGGTTCTCATGAGGACTTCGACTTCCAGGGCCGCTTCGCAGCGGGGTTTCACCCTCGCCATGCTTTTGGGCATGATGGCGGTGATGGGTATTTTCCTGATGAAAGCCCTGCCTTCCGTTTTGGCCGAAGTGCAGCGGGGTGCTGAAGAAGAACTGATCTTTCGGGGTGAGGCCATTGCTCGCGGGATTCGGCTCTACCAGCAGCGGACGGGTGGCTATCCCCTTAAGCTCGAAGATCTAATGAAGGTAAGGCCTCCTGTGTTACGAAAGGTCTACAAGGATCCTTTTACCGTCGCCGGTGACTGGGATCTCGTAACGGCGGTGCAGGCTGGGGCCTCGGGGGATAAAACGGGGTTGCCCATTGTCGGTGTCCGCAGCCGCAGCACCATTGGCTACAGTTTCAAAATCTACAAAGGCAAGTCGATGCATAGCGATTGGGTATTCTCGGCGGCAGATGACATTTTGGGTATTCCGGGTGCGGGTCTGCCAAACGTTCAGGGGCTTCAGCAGGGCGCCCCCAACACAACCAGGGGTGGTGGCACATCTGCCCCCAGCCCGGATAAGCGGTGAGGTTCAATTGAATACGAGAGCATTTCCTTGCGCCCTTGCCGCGCTTGCGGCCACGGCTGTCTTTGCGGTGGCTCCGGCGCCGAATTTTAAGAGTTGGGTGGCGGGTCTGGAATCCCGAGGCGTAAAGGTTTCCGCCGGCCTTTGGGACCTTTCCACAGGGAAATTGCTGGAAGGCAGCCAGACCGGCATGGCACTGGTGCCCGCTTCCACCACAAAGGTTGTGTCCACCTATGCTTTGCTCAAAAGTTTGAAACCCAACTACACACTGGAAACCGAAGTCTGGGGCGAACTGCAAAATGGCACGGTGCGTGGGGATCTTGTCTTCAAGGGGGGCGGCGATCCCTTGTTCACTAAGGAGCGCATTTGGCTTTTGCTCCAGGATCTTAAGGCCCGGGGTGTTCAACGGGTGGCGGGACGCGTCCGGTTGGACCAATCTGCCTTCGATGGACAGATGTTTGGCACCGGCTGGGAGAACACGACCGCAGACACCACCCCGCCTGTGCTCCCCCTATCCGTGAATTTCAATCGGGATGACAACGGTCGCATTTTGCGGAGCCCCGAGCGGTTTGCCTTAGATTATTTGACTCGGATGCTGATGGAATGCGGCATTGCGGTGGATGGCGGAAGCGATTCCAAGGGGCCTTCCACTCGCCTTGCCGGCATGGCCTCGCCCCCCTTGCGTCAGCTGATTCAGGACATCAATAAATTCTCGAATAACTTCATGATCGAGATGCTGGTGAAACGCTTTGGCGATGGTTCTTGGTCCAAGGGCATCCGGCGGATTCAGGACTTTTACAAATCGGTGCTCGAACTCGGCCCAGATGCCATTTGCATCACGGATGGCTCGGGTCTCAGCAAGGACAACCTGCTTTCTGCGCGCACCTTGGCCATCATCCTGCGCGCCGCTTGGAACGATTTTGAAGTGGGACCCGAGTTCGTTGACAGCCTTAAAATCATAGGCGGCGAGCCCTGGAAGCTTTCGGTACAAGATCCCAATTTGTCTCGCCGGGTCCGTTGCAAAACGGGCCATTTGACGGGTGTTAGTTCCGTGTGCGGTTATCTCCAGGCCCCCGATGGCAAGTTGCGGGTCTTTGTCATCCTGCTCAACGGCCCCTGTAAGACTGAAGATCTTTGGGAAATGGTTAGCCGCTGGGCGAACTAAAAAACTACCCACGGTCGGTTCCTCGTGGGGGATGATGATCCTGGAGATTGATATGGCCTTGATTGGCGTGGTGGACGATAGCCGTCTTGCTCGCACCTTTGCGGCGACCTGCCTGCGCAAGGGGGGGCACGAGATCCTGGATATCGAACCTGTTAGCACCTTCGAGGTGCTCAAGGCGCTTCGGGAACAATCGCCACAACTGTTGGTAATGGATTTTCTAATGCCCAACTGTCCCGGGGCCAGTCTTGTCCGTGTTCTCCGCGAAGATCCCGATCTCAAGGACATGCCCATTCTGGTTCTCACCGCCCACCACGATGATGAAATTCAGGCACGGCTTGAGCGCATGGGCCTCCTTGGTTTCCTACACAAGCCCTTCGAGCCACAAAGCATCCTGGATTCCGTGGAGCAACTGCTGGCGGCTTCCGCCTGATGCCCCAAGCCGACCGAAAGGGGCTACTCGCGCTCTTGCTGGGGGCGGCCCTGCTGGGTTTTGCCGCGATTTTTGTTAAATGGGCCGTGGGTGTCAGCCCTTTGGCCGTGGGCTTTTATCGCATGCTGTTCGCCCTGCCTTGCGTGCTGCTGCTGGCCCTTCGAGAAGGACCGCCTCGTGCTGCCGAGGCCAAAGCCATGGCCTGGGCCGCTTTTGGGGGCCTGTGTTTTTCCTTGGATCTTTGGCTCTGGCATATCGCCTTGCATTGGACCAGCGCCGCCAACGCCACGCTACTCGTTGGCATGGCGCCCCTCTGGGTGACGCTCGTGGGAGTCGTTTTTCTTCGCTACCGACTGGGGCGATGGGGTTGGCTAGGGCTCCTGTTGGCCCTTTCTGGGGCAGCCTCGCTAGGCGTGGCCGCCGGGGCTCGGCTGGGAGGCGGTCGAGGTGAATTCCTCGGTTTCCTGGCTTCCTTTGGCTACGCGGGCTATATGCTCGCCCTTTCCCGAGCCAGGGTCACGCTCAGCGCACCCAGGGCCTTAGCCACCGCGGTGGCCATGGCTGCGCTTTCCTTTGGCCTGTTGGCCCTGTTCCAAGGTGCAGCCTTTGGCGGATTTCCCGCCCAGTCCTGGCTGGCGCTGGTTGGTCTCGGCCTCGTGGTGCAAGTGGGTGCCTGGTGGCTGATTTCCTGGGGTTTCGGGCATGTTCCGGCCAGCCTTGGCTCCCTTGGAATGCTGATCCAACAGGCGGCCACGGTGCTTTTGGGATGGCTGCTGTTGAAGGAAATACCCGGCCCCGCCCAGGGGTTCGGCATTCTGTTGATCCTGAGCGGCATCGTCATCGGGGCAACGAATCCACCCGTCCCTCGATCGGTTTCCAAGCGATAGGGTTTCCAGCGGCCGCGTTTCGGCGGCCAGGGCCTGAGGCATCTCTCTGACCTTTCGCTGGGCGCAAAAGAAACGCACTTGACAGGCAAATCTAAACATATGGGTTTATGTCTAGATTAATCCTTGCTTGGAGTCTCCATGCGGAAAGCCCTGAAACGCCCGACGGATACAGAGCTCACCATCCTTCGGGTGCTCTGGGAACGAGGCCCGGCCACGGTACGCCAAGTCTTCGATCACTTGGCACCTAACCAAGTGGATTTGGGTTATCCGGCGGTCTTGCGCATGATGCAGCTCATGGCTGAGAAGGGGCTGCTGTTGCGGGATGACGAGGAACGTTCTCACGTCTACCGCTCGGCCAAAAGCCAAGCCGAGGTTCAGGGAACGCTGGTGGATGATTTCTTGGAGCGTGCCTTTGGGGGGAACGCCTTGGAAATGCTGGCGGCGACGCTGGCGCGACGCAAGATGAACCCCGCCGAGCGGGAAGAGGCAGGGCGACTCATTGCCCAGGCCTTGGAGGATAAGTCATGAGCGAGGTCGTTCTGGCTCCGCTGGCTCGGCATCTGGCTTGGGCGCTGGTGCATTTCCTGTGGCAGGGCGCTCTGCTGGGCCTTTTGGCGTGGGGTGCCTTTGCCTTGGTGCGGCGGCAGCGCCCGCAGGTGCGCTATGGGGTGGCCTGCCTTTTCCTGTTGGCCTGCTTGATCCTTCCGGTGGTAACGCTTTTTTTGCAACGCGGGACGCCAACTTGGCAAGATCCGAGAGTAACCCAGGCTATGACCTACCGCTTGATCCTGGGGATGCGGCATGCGCTCCTGGCTTGGCTTCCGGCGATTCTCACACTTTGGGGAGTCGGGGCCGGTTGGTTTGCCGTGAGGGCGCTCGGGAGTTGGTTCTGGCTGCGCC
>JFJP01038729.1_pt1 | contig 20402 bp, 12 predicted proteins | sample 431651 | NCBI WGS metagenome assembly JFJP01 (sample SAMN02602958, study PRJNA72255) | Microbial mat metagenome, whole genome shotgun sequencing project. | biome: fresh water; feature: sink hole; material: water; isolation source: purple microbial (photo- and chemosynthetic) mats found in...
AAATCGGCGACAAAACGGCTGCCGGGAAACCCATAGAGCCGGGTCGGCTCATCCACCTGGATAATCCTGCCGTGATCCATCACCGCAATGCGGTGCGACAGGGCCAGGGCCTCCCCTTGATCATGGGTCACATACACAAAGGTTATACCGATATCTTTCTGCAGGTCGATCAGCTCAATCTGCATCTCTTCACGCAATTTGGCATCCAGCGCCGACAGGGGTTCATCCAGGAGCAGCAGTCGGGGCCGGTTAACCAGGGCCCGGGCAATGGCAATCCGCTGTTTCTGACCACCGGACAAGGCATCCGGGTATTGATTGCCCTTATCCGGCAGCCGCACATCCTCGAGGGCCTCGACCACCCGGGTGCGAATATCTTGTTTAGCAACTCGCGCCATGCGCAGGGGGAAGGCAATATTCTCCGCCACGGTCATGTGGGGAAAGAGGGCGTAATTCTGAAAGATGGTGTGCAGGGGACGGTCTTCAGGGGGAAGCGCGATAATACTCTTGCCATTAAGGAGGATATCGCCGCCATCGGGTTGGTCAAAACCCGCGATCAGACGGAGCAGGGTGGTTTTTCCACAGCCGGAAGGCCCAAGCAGAGTAAAAAATTCCCCCGCTTCAATATGCAGAGACACTGTGTCCAAGGCCACAAAGGCATCAAAGTGTCGCGAGACATTCACTATTTCCAGCAATGCGCCATTCTCCGTTCCTGTGAAGACCCATACCATATCCCCGGCCTGGAAAATAACGAGCAGGTCAGGAACAACAAACACTCTCGGCCCAGAGAGAAAAGCGAATAAGGCTGCAGAAGGATCAACTACGCAACCGCTGCCATCCCCGTGGACACATACGTGTCTTCATAGCAGAAAAGAAATGAGAAATCAAGCAGACGGTGGTGCTTCCGGAAGGTTGCCATATGGCGAAAACAACCCGCTTCCACCATAAAAAAACGTCTTGAGTTCACTCTCCCGGAACGTCATCGGGGGGGGGCACACCCAGCAATATACTCAACGAGTGATCAGCTCTCTATCCGTTTGACCTTTTTATTCAAGAGCTCAACCTGAGAGGAGATGGAAGCATCCCGCAAAATACGATCACCGACCACCTTAATGGCATGCAGGACGGTGGCATGATCGCGACCAAAGACCTTGCCGATGTCGGCCAGGGAATCCTTGGTATGCAGTCGGCTCAAATACATGGCCACCTGGCGGGGAAAGACGATCCCTTTCTTACGGGTCCGCGACTGCATATCGAGAACGCTCACCTGAAACTGGGCACTGACAAACTCACTGATGGACAACGCCGAGAGGTCATCCGGTCGTCCGACAATCCCTTCCACCACCTCACGAATCAGCGCCATCTCCACCCTGCCGCCCAAAAGCGCAGATTTTGCCCGAATGGCATGGATGGCGGACTCGATCCGTCGAACATCCCCCTTGATATGTTGCGCCAGATAGGTGATAAATTCCTCGTGCAGGGTAATACCCATTAATTGGGCTTTTTTCAGCACGATCCGCTCGCGGGTCTGGAGATCCGGTGCCTGGATGGAAGTGACCAGTCCGGCCGTCATCCGGGATCGAAACTCATTGTCAATACCATTCAATTCCCGAGGGGCGCTGTTGGCGGTGAGGATTATTTTTTTTCCCCCCTTAATCAAGGTATCAAGGATTTCATTCAACTCTTCCTGGGTCTTTTTTTTGCCGGTCAGCGAGTGGACATCTTCCACCAGGAGAATATCGCAATGATCATGGTATTTCCGTTTGAAGCGATCCATGCTGTTGGCCTGGATCTCTCGTACCATCTCGGATGAGAACTGCTGGGCAGTGAGGTAATAGAGGCGGGTCGCAGGCGAGGTGGCAAGGATCTGATGGGCAACGGCATGGGTCAGGTGACTCTTGCCAAGGCCGGTGGAACTGTTGATATAGAGGCAGGGACCGACGGTATCCTTGCCTTCAGCCATGGATTTGCAAGCAGAAAGAGCAAGGAGATTACTCTCCCCTTCCATGAACTCATCAAAGGTATACCGGGGGTGCAGGGCCCGGACGTGCGAGCCACCGGCGGGAACATGGGGTAAACGCAACTGAACAGTCGGTGACGAGGGAGGCAGAGCCTTCTGACTTGCCTCACACAGAACAACCTGCCGTTTATTCCCATCGACTGCATTGACACATTCCTGAATCAGCCCCAGATGATGCTGACTCAGATGGGCCCGATAGAAACGATCCGGGCAGGCAAGCCGGATGGTTTCTTCATCACACTGGACACATGCCAGGGGTTCAATCCAAAGGGTGTAAATATTCTCAACCAGGGCTGCACGCAAGCTCTCTTTTACCTTTTGCCACACCATAGCCATCCTTGTTACCACCTTTCTTTACCAACATCATTGACCATTAGTGAACAGCTGTTTTGGACAATTAATGCCCATAATCAGCCAACCTGCCAATTTAAACACATCTGAAAAAGAGGAGAAAAACCATCCGCAATCAATAGTCGAGTCTTTCTTGAAACCTTTTTGCACCCTTTTTACGGCACTGACTCTACCTTTTTGTCATTGACTGGAATCAACACCTCATCAAATCACGCCTCGATAAAAACCGAAATCAGGCTTTCCGTCAAAGTCGATTGATCCCAGTTTTTTCGATACTCTTCATCCCTCATCCCTCTTTTTGCATAGGCCTATCCAACTTGATTTTCAGCCCCATCCAAACGCTAACTCCCTGCATTTCGGGCATCATCAAAAGTACTCTTTTTTATCGTGTTATCTTCGCAGGTTATTCATCCGTTCCACAAGTTATCAACAATTGCCTAGAATTTACGATCTCAATATAAATCAATAAAGCAAAAAATATCTCTTATTAACGCAATATTCCTTAGATTAGTTTTTGATTATGCCGCTATATCAGCCACTCCCGTACAATTGTTTTTTTCTCTTTTATTTTTTCAAAGACACCTTGCACAGACCTCCGCTCATATTGCACAACACGCAGTATGAAGCCCTGCAACACTCCCCTGCAATCCCTTAGGGTGGGACATCAACATCAGGGAATAATAGGGTTGCAATGGAATTTACCGGGCCATCTGATGGATATACCCAAAGAAGACAGCAATAGTGCGATAAGAATCGCTACCTGAACAAAAACACAGAGGGATGGTCCCATAGCCCTGAAGGCCCAAAAGACAAAGCGATATCGAAAAAATGCAGGATGGTTTAAAGAAAAGGGGTCGGAGAAATTGCTGTTGAAGCGGCTGCCCCGCTTTGCTCCCTGCTGCCTGCCACCCTGGCCACCGTCACGACCCGGATCTCGCGGGCTCCGGCTGCAAGAAGGGCCCTGGCACACTCCGTCACCGTCGTGCCGGTGGTCAGCACATCATCAACAAGGAAAATCCGTCGTCCGCGGATTGCCGACGGATGCCTGACCGCAAAGGCGGCCCTGAGATTTTTTCTCCTGGCAACTCCATCCAGGGTTGTTTGCGGGGGGGTATTGCGCGTGCGAATTAAAGTGTCCACCAACAGGGCATCTCCGGCTTGCGGGAAAAAAACTTTGGCAAGCAGCAGGGACTGATTGAGCCCCCGCTTTTTCAACCGGGCAGGAAAGAGCGGCACCGGAACGATGCGATCGGTTTCCCGCTGAAATTCCTGCCTCAGCGTTTCACTAAAAGAGGCGACAACCTGCACCAAGGCCGGCAGCGCCCGGGTATCGGAAGCATATTTCAACCGATGGAGCAGGTGACTGACCGGGGAGGCATAGCAGACAACGGCCCGCGCCCATGTATACACCGGAGGTTTGCGCAGACAGGCTCCGCAGAGATGATCGCCGCCACTGCTGTCGGGAAACTCCCGGCCACAGCAGGAACAGAGAGGAGAGTGGAGATAATGAATCAGCGCAAGACACTCGGGACAGACCACCTCCCCTCGATGAACCAGGCTGACCCGGCAGAAATAACAATGGGCCGGAAAGATCAATTCCACCAAGCCTCTGGCCCATGCTCTCCAGGGACGCATGGGCTAAAGGGAGAATTTTTTGAGAATTAAACAGCGCAACGGAGCCCTCATTTCATACGTTTCTGGTGGATTCTCTTCCATTTTTGCACAATGGATTCGAAACGATCCCTCCACCCCTTGTATCGAGCCCCGCGCCCTGTTGTCAAGACAAGAAAACATCCTTTTGCCCTCATCCTCTCCCTTTAGCCGATTCGGTGTCATAAAAAAAGCGGGCCAGTCCCTCTGCCATAGAAAAAAGCTGGCAGATCGATTATCTCCTATGCTAAGATATTTTTATTTTACGCTGGGCGGCTTACTAAATCCCTCAGCACTCCTTGCAGACCATGAGATGCCACGGCAGGCAGTCATTCCACTGCCAGGGCATTTTCTCTTGAAGGAATAAACGTTAACCGGAGGAATTTTCAATGACCACAATCAGGATGACCACCCCGCTTGTCGAAATGGACGGCGACGAGATGACCCGCATCATCTGGGCCGATATCAAAAGCGAGCTGCGAGTATTACGACCTGGGCCTGCCCCACCGTGATGAGACCAGCGACAGTATCACCACTGCAGCGGCGGAAGCGATCAAGAAGCACGGCGTCGGCGTCAAATGCGCCACCATTACCCCGAACGCCCAACGTGTCGAAGAGTACCAGCTCAAAAGCATGTGGAAAAGTCCCAACGGTACCATCCGTGCCATCCTCGACGGCACCGTCTTTCGCGCCCCGCTGGTGGTCAATTGCATCAAGCCCTCGGTTCGAACCTGGGAAGCACCAATCACCATTGCCCGTCACGCCTATGGGGACATCTATCGCAATACTGAGTACCGCGTTCCCTGTCCAGGCAAGGCGGAACTGGTGTTCACCGCTGAAAACGGAAAACAGTGGCGCGAAACCATCTATGACTTTGAGGGGCCCGGCATCATCCAGGGAATCCATAACAAGGACCGCTCCATCGCAAGCTTTGCCCACGCCTGTTTCAATTATGCCCTCGATACCAAACAGGATCTCTGGTTTTCCACCAAGGACACCATCTCCAAGATCTACGACCACACCTTCAAAGACATCATGCAGGAAATTTATGATGTGGAGTATGCCCAGCAATTTAATGCCGCCGGCATCGAATACTTCTACACCCTCATTGATGATGCAGTGGCCCGGGTCATTCGCTCACGGGGAGGATTTATCTGGGCCTGCAAGAACTACGACGGCGACGTGATGAGCGACATGGTGGCCACAGCCTTTGGCTCGCTCGCCATGATGACCAGTGTGCTGGTGTCGCCGGAGGGCTGCTTTGAATATGAGGCCGCCCACGGCACCGTCACCCGCCACTACTATCGCCATCTCAAGGGCGAAGAAACCTCAACCAACTGCATGGCCACCCTCTTTGCCTGGACCGGGGCACTGAAAAAACGCGGTCAGCTGGATGCAATTCCAGAGCTTGTCACCTTTGCCGAGACCCTCGAAAAGGCCTCCTTGGATACCATTGAGGATGGCTGCATGACCAAGGATCTGGCTCTTATTACCGAGATAAAAGAGCCCAAGGTGGTCAGCACCCGCGAGTTTATCGTCGAAATTCGCGGGCGGCTGGACCGCTTGCTTGCACGATAGCCCCCCAGCACGGCGGCGACAGGTTCTAGCCCTACCCCGATGAACGGGACAAGTGTCTTTCACCGATTGTTTTCCTGCAAAAAAACAGGAAAACAATCTGCAAGTCACTAAAAAGCTCAAACGCTATAAACCTGTTACAGTGAGGTGGATGTTTTCCCCTTGAGAAAGCCGGTCCACAAGCCTGCTCTCCTCTGGGAGTCCGTAGCGTTCTATTATTTTGCAAGATTTAGTCGCTTCTTCCGGAATGAATGATCTATTCTTTGTAGTATAAGGACTGCATATGCTGACAAATACTCCTAAAAGAAAGCTGCATGGCGTTCTCATTGGCGGCTCCGGCCTCATCGGCGGCACCATTGACAACTATTTCAAGAATACAACCCCGGATTCCATAACGCTCCGAGCTCCAAGCAGCAAGAAACTCTCCATCAGAAGCTGCAGCGATATCCGTGATTACCTGAAACGACATCGTCCTGATTTTATTATCAACACCGCCATTGCCAACATTGGCTCCGAGTGCCTGCTGGCCTTTGAAGTCAACTATCTCGGCGCGCTCAATATCGCCCGGGCCGCAGCTGCCCTGAAGATTCCGTATATCCATTTCAGCTCCGCCGCCTGCCTGCCCATTGGTGAAGATCTGACGGAAGAGGATCATTTGCCCCTCACCTCCGACCTGAGCAACTATGCAAAATCAAAACTGATGGCAGAGATGACCCTCCGCCACATGCACGAAACGGTGGGGCTTGATTACACCTGCATTCGCCTGTCCGTAGTATATGGGGAGCACGACCATAAAATCCAGGGGTTTCACCGCCTGTTTTTTTCCATCGCCGATGAAACCATGCCGGCCCTTTTCACCAAAAGAAACGTCCTCCACTCCTACACCAATGCCAACAAGCTCCCCTATTTTATCCACCACATTCTCTTGAATCGTGAGGAGTTCTCCGGCCAGACCTATCACTTTGTCGACAAAGAACCAGTGGATCTGGCCAACCTGATTCTCACCATCAAATCCTATCTCGAGGTAAAGACCCCACGGGAGATCTACATTCCTTATCCGGCAGCCACCATGGGGACAAGGATGATGAACTCTCTTTTCAAGGTCTTTGCAAAATTCGGCATTCGGGCAACCCTTCCCCCGGAACTGATGTTTCTGGAAAGCTTTTACAAAACTCAGACCCTGTCATCCTGGAAACTGGCCCAATCCAGTTTCCAGGATCCCATGCCCAATGAGACCGTCTATGCCAGACTGCCGGCTCTGGTTATCTACTACTTGACCCGCTGGAGCCAGCAAAACATTATCTCCACGTTTAACGATGCCATGTTTAAAGACAGCCCCGTGGATGTCGGCTTCAAGTTTGAACCTCGGACCTTGCTGGAGGGTATCCATCAGGACTCCATTAATCCTTTTATCGACCTTTGCGACCTCCCAAAGTGACTGCTCTGTCATTTTTTCGAGGGGGAGCGCTCCTGCTCCTCGCTCCCCTTGTCACCATTTATTATAGCCTGGCCATTTTCGTTGCCATCTTTCTCCTTCGTATGGACGAAAAGAGCCTGCAACGCCTGCCACGACAATGGTCACGACAGTTTTGCCGCATTGCCGGGGTACGCGTCGCCATCGAAGGGGCAGACAAACTCAGGCCAGATACCAGTTATATATACTGCGCCAACCATCTCAGCCAGTTTGATATCTTCAGCTTTCAAGGCTACTTTCCCCGCGACTTTCGCTGGCTGGCCAAAGAAGAACTGTTCAAAGTCCCATTTCTTGGTCGCGCCATGGCCAATGCCGGGGCCATCGCCATCAATCGCAGCCAAGGCAGAGAAGCCCTGAAAAGCCTGCAAAAAGCTGCGGACCGGATTAAAGCCGGCACCTCAATTTTAATCTTTCCGGAAGGAACCAGATCGGCAGACGGGACACTGCACCCCTTCAAGGGGGGTGCCATGCTCCTCGCCATCAAGGCCGGAGTTCCCATCGTTCCCGTCGCATTCTCAGGATCCTATGCAATCCTGCCGAAAGGAACCTTGCTGGCACGTCCCGGACTAATCACCATCAAGGTTGGCGAACCAATCCCCACCACAGATCTTTCCAGCAGCAAAAACAAACAGGAACTGGCCCTGCTCGTCCATGCCAAAGTGGCGGAACTCCTCAACCACACCCCCCAGGAAACTTCACCGAACTAGGCCTGTTTTGCAGAACAGCTCAAGCCATTCATCCCCTGGGCAAAAAATCACACCCTTTCCTCCTTTTTTTCATTTCATCTGTTTTTTTCTACAAACCAGTTCCTTTTCCCAGCGCTATAAAGTTCTTCTCTTTTCAAAACTCTCTCAACCTGGCATACTCGTTTTGCTCTTTTTCAAAGACTTTGTTACATTTTTCCCTTGATTCCGCTAGCATTCAAGTGTAATCGTAGTGCAGAAAAATAAAATAGCCTCAACAGTAACCAGTATGAAAACCCCTTTCATCCTCTGCTATTATTAAGCTTCTCGTTTCTTAAGAAAAAGGATCAATCCTATGAACTGTCCACAAAGCCTTGACCTGCCGGCCCGTCCCTCCTTGTCTGTCTTCGCCGGAATTTCCCTGCTTTTCCTGCAGCTGGTTCTCTGCGCCATCATGGTTACCCCGGCCATGGCCCTGGAACAAAACACCACCTTTCTGCCCGCCAAGGTCAGTGGACCGGGGAATACCGATGCCCTGACAAGCCAGGTCGATAAGGACCTTGCTGCCGCCCTGGCCACGCAAGGCTTTGTAATGCTGGAACGTGACCAGGCCAAACAGATGCTGAACTACACCGGCACCTGGCCTCCAGCCGTTAAGGAACTGCAGCGTGTTGCCCACACAACCGGCCAGGACTACGTCGCCGCAGGCAGTGTGACCGTCAACGGAGATCAGGTAAATGTTGACTTCAAGGTGTATGACTTGCTTGAATCATCCATTTCTCAGTCTTATTCCAGACATAATGAACCCGTCAAAAATCTGGCCTCCGTCCTGGACGAGATCAGCAAGAATATTATCCGCTTCACCAATCGCGAGCAAATCATCGCCTCCATCGGCCCAGAGGGAAATAAACGCATAGATACCGGGGCCATCTCCCGTAAGATCCAGACCAAGGCAGGTGATATTTATACCCCGTCCCGGATTCGCAATGACCTCAAAGCCATCTATGCCATGGGCTATTTCGAAGAGGTCAATGTTCGCGTTGAAGAGACGGGCAGCGGTAAAAAAATTGTTTTTCATGTCGAAGAAAAACCACTGATCACCAAAATAGAGTATTCAGGACTGAAAGAGCTTGAAGAAACTGACGTAAAAGGAGCTGCCAATGTCAGCCCCAATACCATCGTCAATCCTGCTGCCATCAACAAGAGCGGCGAGGCCATCAAGGCCCTGTACAAATCCAAGGGATTTTACGACACCAAAGTAACAAGCCAGATAAGCTATCCTGAGCAAGACCAGGCTGTCGTCCGATTTATCATTGAAGAAGGACCTAAAATCTATATCAAAGAGATTGCCTTTGTCGGCAACCAGACCTTTACCAGCAAAGAACTTGCTGATGTGATCAAGACCTCGGAGAAAGGACTGCTGTCCTGGCTGACCGATTCAGGTCTTCTGAAGACCGATCAGTTAAATCAGGATGCCGCCAGCATCGGTGCCTTCTATAACAATCATGGTTTCCTTGAAGCCAAGGTAGGCGAGCCTTTGGTCAGGCAGGAAGGCGAATGGCTCTATCTCACCTTTCCGGTGGAAGAAGGGCAACGGTATATGGTGGGAACCATCGACATTAAAGGCGACCTGATCGTTGACAAGCAGGAGCTGCGCAACCTTCTCACCGTGCAGAATGAAAAATTCATCAATCGCAAGGCATTACGCGAAGATGTCCTCAAGATTACCGATTATTACGCTGAGCGAGGCTTTGCCTTCGCCGAAGTGCGTCCCGATCTGGACAAATCAAAGACCGGAAACCGGGTTGATGTCGTCCTCAATATTAAAAAAGGAGATCTGGTCTACATTGACCGGATTACCATCACCGGTAATACCCGTACCCGAGATAATGTTATCCGCCGGGAAATAGAGGTGCAGGAAGGCGGCCTCTTTGACTCCAAGGCTCTGCGGACCAGTAGCGAGCGGCTCCAGCGCTTGGAATTCTTTGAAGAGGTGAACATCCATCCGGAGCCCTCCTTGGATCCCACTAAGATGAATGTACTTGTGGATGTAAAGGAGAAGAACACCGGACAGTTCTCTGTGGGCATGGGCTACAGCTCCGTTGACAGCCTGATGTTTATGGCTGAGATCTCAGAAAACAACTTCCTTGGCCGTGGCGACCGGGTCGCCCTGGCAGGGAATGTGGGTGGCTCCAGCAATCAGTTCAACCTCAGCTACACCGATCCCCATCTTCGTGATTCTAAGCTCTCCTGGGGTGCTGATCTTTATAATCTGTCTCGTGAGTACGATGATTACGACAAGGACTCCACCGGCGGGGTGCTCCGTGCAGGCTATCCGATCTGGGAGAAATGGAAGGTCTTTGGCGCCTACAGCTATGAAGACACCGAACTCTCCGAGGTCTCACCATACGCCTCTACCATCATCCTGCGATCCATGGATATCAATGTCACCAGCGCCACCAAAGTGACCCTGATGCGAGATACCAGGGACCGGATCACCTCGCCAAGCAAAGGATCGCAGAATCAGGTCAGTGTCAAATATGCTGGCGGGCCCTTTGGTGGTGACTCAGAATTTACCAAGGTGGAGGCCTCTTCAGGCTGGTTCTTCCCCCTGCCCTGGACCACCGTCTTCCATGTCAAAGGCGCTGTCGGGCAGGTCTGGGAAAACGAAACCGACATGCTGCCGGTGTATGAACGTTTTTATCTGGGCGGCATGAACACCATCCGCGGATTTGAATTTGCCAAGGTCAGCCCCATCGATCCCACATATGGTGACCGGATTGGCGGGAACAAGATGTGGTACAGCAATGTGGAGTATATCTTTCCGCTGCTGAAGGAGGCCGGACTCAATGGCGTTGTCTTCTTTGATTTCGGCAAGAATATTGCCGATGATATTGACGCCTCAGAGGAGAGTTTGAAAAAGGCCACCGGTATGGAAGTGCGCTGGGTTTCCCCCATGGGCCCATTGCGGCTGGTCTGGGGGTATAATCTGGATCCGGAAGATGATGAAGATTCCGCAGTCTGGGACTTCTCCATCGGGAGTGGCTTCTAGACTCGATCCTTCCTGCTTCCCTTTACCAGAAGACCCTGATTTTTATTTTGCCGGCTGCACATGTGCAGCCGGCTTTTTTTTACATTACTTCCAAATGTTAACCCAGCTTACAAATCTCCTTTCTCGTAGCCCCCAGCCTGGGACCAAACTCACCGTTTCTGAATTACGGGGCAGCAGTCCGGCCTTGCTGGCCGGAATACTCGCGGATTCAAAAAACTGCTGTTGTATCGTCCCGGATGAGCATCAAGTGGGCATCCTGGAAGAAGATCTGCGCCTCTTTACCAGCGTCCGCATTCTCACCTGCCCCGGCCACGAAGTACCACCCTATACACCCCTTTCCCCGGACCAACGAAGTACAGCCGCACGCATATCCACCCTCTACCAGTTACTGGAAACCGACACCCGTTTTATCTTGATCGTCTCCGCCGAGACCTTGATGCGGAAGATTATGCCAAAAGAGATTCTGGCAAAATCCGCCGAACTGATCATGGCCGGTGAAGACTATGCCCAGGATGAGTTAATCTCCCGACTGATTCACCTGGGGTATGAGCCTGTCTCCCTCGTCCAGTCGGTGGGTGATTTTTCGGTGCGTGGTGGGATTATTGATATTTACCCCCCCCCTTCATCCATACCCAGACAACCCTGCAGGATGGCCCCATCCGTCTGGATTTTTTTGGCGACACGGTTGAATCTTTGCGCGCCTTTGACCCTGTCACGCAACGTTCACAGCAGGATCTGCAGGAGGCAGTTCTTCTTCCAGTCACCGAGATCCTCTTTTCTCCTCCCGCTTCCGAGGGCCTCAGCGCCGTTCTGCGCAGGCTCGCTGAAACAGCAACAGAGCTGCACTGGGACAGCGACCAGACCGAACAACTCAAGGAACAGATAGAACGCCGGCATCGTTTTCCCGGGATTGAGTTTTTCCTGCCTCTTTTTTACCGGGATCTTAACCTCGAAGCAGCATCCGTTCTGGCTTATCTCCCTGCAGATGCCCAACTCATCGCCATCGATCCTGGGACCGGACATAAGGCCGCCGAGCTTGTGTATGAACGGGTTCTGGCCAATTTTTCCATCGCCCGGGGAAAGCTGAGCCCGGCACTGCAGCCGACAGAGCTATTCCTCTCTCCCGAACTCCTCGAAGCGAAGATGGCCGCCTTCACCCAGCTTTTCTGTTCCGACTTCAGCGATAAGGCCTTGAACACGTATTCTCTGCCCACCACCAACCATCAACTGCTCAAACAAGATATCGGAATGCAGCGAAAGAAACGGGGACTGCTCGGTGGTCCTCTGAATGATCAGATTCGGGCCTGGCAGGAACAGGACGGACAGGTCATTCTCTGCTGCCGATCCCACCGTCACGCCAGGAACCTCCAGGAACTTCTTGAAAATCATCACCATTCCGTCGAACATCTGGCAGCCCCCCTCAATCCTCTCCACCCTACTCCTCCCAATCCCAGTCACGCCATCTTTCTCTGTGCCCAGCCCTTGAATGAAGGATTCAGCCTGGTTGAAGAAAAAATTCATTTCCTCTCTGAAAGTGAACTGTTCGGGGAGATGCGTTTGGGCAGCAAAGGGAGTAAGAAGGGGGGGAATAAACAGCTGGGCGATCCCGTCCGTTTCTCCGAGTTGAAGGATCAGGATGTGGTGGTACACCGTGATCATGGCCTGGGAATCTATCATGGCCTGCTCACCCTCGAGATCCAAGGAGTCAAGAACGACTTCATGCTCATCGAGTATAAAGGAGGTGACAAGCTCTACCTGCCGGTGGACCGGCTTAATCTGATCAGCCGCTATGAGGGGCTCTCGGACCGCGAGCCGAAGATTGATAAACTGGGGACCCAGTCCTGGCAAAGCGCCAAGGCCAAGGTTAAGGAAGAGGTGTGGAAGATCGCCCAGGAACTCCTCAACATCTACGCAAGTCGGGAGATACGGCAGGGCAGACGGTTTTCACCACCCGGTGAGTTGTTTCACGAACTGGAAGAATCCTTTCCCTTTGATGAAACCGCGGGCCAAGACAAGGCCATCAGCGAGACCATTGATGACCTCACCGCCGAGCAGCCCATGGACCGGCTTATCTGTGGCGACGTCGGCTACGGCAAGACCGAGGTGGCCATCCGGGCTGCCTTTAAGGTCGTGGAAGATGGCTGTCAGGTTGCGGTGCTGGTGCCGACCACCGTGCTCTCCGAGCAGCATCTCAAGACCTTCAGGGAACGGATGGCTGGTTTTCCGGTGACCGTAGACTGCATCAACCGTTTTCGCAGCAGCGCCAACCAGCGCCGGATCATCAAGGAACTGGCAGAGGGCAAAATAGACATTATCATCGGTACCCATCGCCTGCTCTCAAAAGACGTGGTCTATCAGAATCTAGGACTGCTGATTGTGGACGAAGAGCATCGGTTCGGGGTCAGCCACAAGGAAAAGATCAAAAAAATCAAGGCCGAAGTGGACATTCTCACCCTCACCGCCACTCCTATCCCGCGGACGCTGGAGATGTCACTGCTGGGTATCCGCGATCTCTCCGTTATCTCCAGCCCGCCCGAACATCGCCGACCGGTCAAGACCTTTGTTGCCCGCTACGATGAGCTGGTGATCAAGGAAGCAGTGAGTAAAGAAATGCGCCGCCAGGGACAGGTTTTCTTTGTCCATAACCGGGTCAAATCCATCCACCGCATGGCCGCCACCATCCAGGATCTGGTGCCCGAGGCCCGCATTGGTGTGGCCCACGGCCAGATGGATGGCAAAGACCTTGAAACGGTTATGGTGGCCTTTACCACCGGCAAGATTGATGTCCTGATCTGCACCACCATCATTGAATCGGGGCTGGACATCCCATCGGCCAATACCATTATCATCAACCGGGCCGACACCCTGGGGCTGGCCGAGATCTACCAACTACGTGGGCGGGTGGGCAGATCCAGTACCCAGTCCTATGCCTATCTGCTGGTCCCATCCCTGGACAACCTCAGTCGGGACTCCAAAGACAGACTCCAGGCCCTGATGGACTGCAATGAACTTGGCGGCGGATTCAAACTGGCCATGAGTGATCTGCAGATCCGCGGCGGCGGCAACCTGCTCGGCGTCTCCCAGAGCGGCCACATCGCTGCCATCGGCTATGAACTCTACCTGGACCTGCTGCAAACGACTGTGGCGGAGCTTAAGACCAGGGCGGCGTGTGGGGAGAGTCTGGAGTCGGGAGGCATTGAAGAGCTGGATCCTGAAATCAACCTGCAGATCTCGGCCTATATCCCTGAATCCTACATCCCCGATGTCAGCCAGCGCTATGTTGCCTATCGGCGGATCTCAGCCTTAAGCAGTGCCGAGGAGACTCTGCACCTCGATCTGAGGGAAGAACTCGTTGACCGCTACGGCCCACTTCCCAGTGAGACCCTTAATCTCTTGGAGGTGGTCAGCCTGAAAAAAGAAATGGCGGCCTTAAAAGTCAGCAAACTTGAGAAAGGCAAGGACTCTCTAGTCTTCACCTTTCTCAAAACCACCCCCATTGATCCGGCTATGCTTCTCGACTACCTCCAGGCCAAGACCGTTGCCCGGACCTTTTCCAACACCCGGCAGGCGCCCAAGAAAAAGACGCCATTCCCAACGTTCCGGCCGGCTCCGGATAAGCCTGTCGCCCGCCTCACCCCCGATGGCAGGCTGCTGATTCCCATTCAGATCAGTTCACCGAAAGAGCTCTTTGCCGCTATCCGCAAGGTACTTGGCGACTTAACCCGACTCATCTCAACTCCTGAAGAGTAAACCCCATGAGCCCATTGCAACAACACCAACAGATCCATCCAGATTTTTCCTGGTCGGAAATCGACACCGTGCTTCTCGATATGGACGGCACCCTTCTGGATAAATACTTTGATGATTTTTTCTGGGAAGAGTATGTGCCCAAGATCTTTGCTGAGCAGAATCAGATGACCAGCGATCAGGCCCGCAAAGAGTTGCTAAAACGCTACCAAGGCGTGGAAAGTACCTTGCAGTGGACAGATCTTGACTACTGGTCGGAACAGTTGGGCCTCGATATCCCGGAGCTCAAATGCAAGGTGGATCATCTCATCCAGGTACATCCCTTTGTCATCGACTTTCTGCAATTCTTAAGGACGAGTGGAAAACAGGTGCATCTTATCACCAACGCCCATTCCAAGACCCTGGGAATCAAGCTGCGCAAGACTGAACTCGGCAGTTGGTTTGACCGCATTATCTGTGCGGAGGAAGTGGGAGAGGCCAAGGAACACCCGGCTTTCTGGAACAAACTGGAAGCAATGCTGCCCTATGATCGTAAACGCACCCTGCTGGCCGACGATACCGCCAAGGTTCTACGTTCGGCCAAGATCTATAAAATGGGGTTTCTCATCTTTGTCGCCCGCCCCAGCTCACGCCAACCGGTGCGCTACTCCCATGAGTTTCCCTCCATTGTGACCTTTGATGAATTGATTTTTTAGAGACCGTTGCTCTCCGAGCAACGGCAGTTTGTTGCTCGGAGAGCCTACGGACTCTTATGCCACTCACTGAAACCGCCATCGTTTCGGCGGATTCAGTGAAGTGGCGTCCAGCAAATTTCATCGGTCATCATTCAAGGACAAGGCCTCCATATCCTCCGAGCAACGGCGGTTTGTTGCTCGAAGAGCCTACGGACTCTTATGCCACTCACTGAAACCGCCATCGTTTTGGCGGATTCAGTGAAATGGCGTCCAGCAAATTTCATCGCTTGCTCCCAGATCGGCATGGTGGACTGGTGGGTCTAACGTCTCAGTAAATTACGTCTACAAATTTCATCAGTCGTAGTTCCTCCAAAATGCCGAACGTCCACGCGCAAAGCTTTCTTAAGGCTTTGACTTTTCCACCTTCTAACGCCCGTATCGCCAGGCCAGGCAATCTCTTCCGGCGGGGCCATGTACTCAGGCGCCGCTCCCAAACCAGGACACAGCAAGAACGCCCATTCCCCACTGCCTGCTATTTCTTTTGCCCAAAGGCTGTGGTGCTTCCATTCATACTTCACCAGTTCAAAACCTCCCCATTGCAATGCCTCATCGTTACCCCTCGCGCGACAAGAATGAGACACATTCTCTGTACAATTCAAATTCACGGTGTATGATTACATAATCTTATCAAATCAAGCTGAGTTGAGGGGAGGGGAAGCTCGCTCTTTATTTCAGCTTCAGCAACAACAACCGACATACACGAGATTTTTTTCAAATGAAGCCCCGGATCTTCTCGAAGATAGCCCTCCCAATGGATATCCAAATCCTACACCGGAACGGGTTCAGAATTATGCCCATTGCCACTGACAATCAATCAAGGAGATAGAATTGAAGATACTACTGACCGGGGCCACCGGCTATATTGGCAAACGCCTGCTTCCCGGATTAGTGGCCAGAGGTCACGAGGTGATCTGTGCGGTCAGGGATCGGAACAGATTTGCCATTCCACCGGCCCTGCAGAAGCAGGTAAGCTCCATTGAGGTCGATTTACTCCACCGCGAATCCCTTGCGACTATTCCTGAAAGGATTGATTGTGCCTATTATCTGGTCCATTCCATGTCCTCTTCTGAGGAGTTCGCCCGGATGGAGCACCTCTCGGCCGTCAACTTTCGGGAGAGAATGGACGAGTTGAATGTACGGCAGGTCATCTATCTAAGTGGTATTGTTAATGATACATCCCTGTCCCGCCATCTTGCCTCACGCAAGGACGTCGAAGATACCCTTGCTGCCGGGAAGTTCAGCCTGACCACCCTGCGCGCTGGTATCATTGTCGGATCGGGCAGTGCGTCCTTTGAAATCATCAGGGATCTGGTGGAAAAACTGCCGATCATGATTACCCCTGCCTGGCTCAATACCCGCTGTCAGCCCATCGGCATTGTCGATGTTATTGAGCTGCTCCTGCGTTGCCTGCAAAAGGAAGAAACCTATAATCGCAGTTTTGACATCGGCGGCCCGGATATCCTCACCTACAAAGAGATGCTGCTTGGTTTTGCCAAGGCCAGAGGATTAAAACGAGCCATTGTGACGGTACCGGTCATGACCCCGAGGCTTTCCTCGTACTGGCTCTATTTTATCACCTCGACAACCTTTACCCTGGCCCGCAATCTGGTCAACAGCATGAAAGTGGAAGTAGTTTGCCGCGACAATGAGATCATGAAAATACTTGATCTCCAGCCGATGCCCTATGCCCTGGCGATCCGGGCAGCCTTTAACTCCATTGAGCAGAACGCCCTGGTATCGAGCTGGAAAGACTCCATGGTCAACGGGCGATTCCGAGGCAATATCGTGGACTATATCCAGGTTCCACAATTCGGCTGCCTCAGCGATGAGCGGTCCATTGCCGTTACAGATCCCGAAGCGGTTATGCAGAGGATTTTGGAAATAGGGGGTAATAAAGGCTGGTTTTATATGACTTGGCTGTGGCGACTCCGGGGCTTTCTCGACAAGCTCGTAGGCGGCGTCGGCCTGAAACGCGGCAGGACCAACGCTGAGAGTCTTCAACCTGGCGACGTCCTTGATTTCTGGCGGGTTTTGCTGGTCGACAAGATCGGGCGAAAGCTGCTGCTCTATGCCGAGATGAAAGTCCCAGGAGAGGCCTGGCTCGAATTTTTCATTGATGACAAGAATATCCTGCACCAGAAGGCAACCTTCCGGCCCCGGGGACTCTGGGGCCGACTGTACTGGTACTCCCTGGTACCTGTCCATCAGATCATCTTCACCGGCATGATCCGGCGCATCGCTGGAGTTGAGTAATCTGTAAATCACTCAAGGAATGGGCCTCAAAAATAAAAAAAGGGGTGGGAAGCGCACCGGCTCTTCCCTCCCCTTTTTTTATAGAGACATGCACCTCTTAATCTTCCTTCGACTAACGAATAAGCAAGAAGATGCTGAAGCCCTTGATGCTTGCTGGACAAGCTGGCAGAATCTACGCAGACAGAAGCTGTTCGAGTCTCCTGCCCCTTTTCTTCTCTACCACACCGCCCGTAAGCCCTTGTTTTTCCTGAGCTGATCGATACGGCGCTCCAGCTCCACCCGCCACTCGGCGTGGATACGCGCGGCAGACGGGGCAATAAGTTCGGGCAGGCCATAGACGATGCGATCCGAGGCCCGGCTGGCCTCAATCACCGCCTCGATGGAACGGGCGCCGAATTTATAGCGCCCAAGGAGCAGACGCAGGAGTAGTCCGGAAGTCTTACGCGCCGCTTTTTTCCAGTGGGTATCCATCTGATGGGCAATGATAAAGGCCCGCTTGAGCAGCACCCGCCGCAGTTCCTCGAGCTCGTCGGCATTGGCCGAATCCCTCAGCAGCTTATCGGGAATTTCAATGCCGTCAATATCCAGGACCACCCGCAGGCGACTCATGAAATCAGGAATCTTGAGGGTCTTCATCTTCTCCAGCATCTCCGGGTTACCGGCGTCCAGCAGCTTTTCCATTCCCTCCCAACTGGCCTTCACCCCGCCGGCAAAGACAAAAATCGCCCGCCCGATATAATGGGGAATCCCGTTGACATAGGTGACACCATCCTGCATGGAGGGCAGAAAATAACGCAGATAGCCAAACTCGTGGCCTTCATAGCGGCAGTCAAATTCATCCCAGAAGACAATGGGCACCTTGCCCCGCGCCACCGCCGCCCGCACCGGCTCAATGGCCGAGTTAATCTCATCGGGGGAAGAAAACTGGGTCAGATTAAACTCAAAAAGATCAAAGGGGTCGCCCTGGAATTTTTTGGCAATCACCTTGGCCACCTGCCGGACGGCAAAGGATTTTCCCGATCCAGGGGGGCCAAAGACCCCGATACAAAGCGGTCGCTGCACACTTTCCTTGGACACATAAGAGTCCATGACATTCTGCAGGGTCATCACCGGATCAATCTCGGCTGGATCGGTGGTGCGCAAATGCCCAACATTAAAGATGGGCAGATTAACAAAACCGGTCTTCCGATTCACCTCCTCCTTGAGATCATGGAGGACCGCAACAATCTCATCCAGATAGCCATACGCTCCGGCCAGGGGCGCATGTTGAGACATGGGGGAGGATTTTCCCAGATAGAAAAACTTGCGTAATGCGGCTTTTTTCTGCGCCGACCAGATCTGGCTGGAGACCAGATCCAGTACCGTCTCAAAGTCGGCAGACAGGGGGGGAAGCTCAAAAAATGAAGGATCAGGGCCATTGTCCACATACGAGCAGGCGTACCCACCGGGATAACTCCTGGCAAAATCGAGATTGGGGAATTCCAGGGTCTCGCGGAAATAATACCCATGCTGATAGAGACTCTCCCAATTATGCATTACCCGCTGCGAGAAGTCATAAAAATAGTTGCGGGTAAAGGCAAAGCTGCCGAAGCGCAGGGCGTCCATGGCCAGCATTGCCAGAACCAGGGTATCATAACAGGGCACGGAGCCACGCTGACGCGGTGAACTTTTCTCCGGCAGACAGCCCTTGCGATGGCGGAAGAAGATGGCATCCGGGCCGATATAGAGAATCCCGTGCGGAAACATCTCGACGATAATATGGCAACGGAATTTTTTTGTCAGGCTGTCCCAGAGGCCCACCTCTTCCGTGCGCAACGCTCTCAGACACATGGCGACAATGGTTTCCCAGTTCACCGAGCAATCCATCTCCATACGCGTAGTTTCAAGGTCGGCGAGGCGACAGAACAGGGTAATCCTGCCTCCGCACATCTCGGCCCATCCCCGCCAGTGGGCGACACTGATCCCTAAGGCGATCACCCAGGCATCAGGGTTACGGGCAAAATCTTCCATCGTCAAGTGAGGAGGACAGCCGCAATCATCAATCACCACCAGCCCGTTATTATTGCTGAAGAGTTCTAGATTACTTTCATCTACCCGGAAGGGCTCCGCGTTCTTGACCCTGGCGCCTGCCGGTAGATACTGATTGACCATGAACCAGCCATGATCTCCATGCTCCGTCCCGGCACCGGCGTATTTGCGAAAGATCTGAAAGACATCCTTCTGTTCCCCATAGGAGAGGGAATGGACACGCGGATTCATATCCGATTCGGCGATATAGGCGGCAAGCCAGGTCAGGCACTGCTCAAGACGTCCATACTCGATGGAAACTGGACCTGCCATCAACTCAATATGGTCACCGGGATTATAGCCATAGGCAGGCAGACTCCCCTCTTCAAGCAGACTGACCTGCTTGATGGGAAGATTGCGGATCTTGACGTTGGAACCCAACAGTGTAATCTTTTGTGATTGTCCGTCCATAACAGCCTCAGCGCATCGTAGAAAAAGCATTAATTGAAAAAAGGAAGGAGTGCTCCTTCCTTTTTTCAATATTCTCCAGCCTGTTGATTATAACAGGCCAGCCTTATCCAAGGCCATAACCGCTCCCTTGTAAGACACAAAAATCAGAGCTATCCAGGAAACAAGCAGTACTACGGTCATAATTGTTACCTCCTAAAACTTATTTTTTTCTAAGATCCGAGGAAAAACTCCCTCGGATTAGCAGTGTATTTTTTTTTGTTCCATAAGCGAGGCTTGATGGAGTTGCTACGGCTACTCGTAGAATCAGCTCGAAACGACTGGCTGAGTCTACGGAGCGGCATAAGGTCCCGTAAATCAGAGGAGAAGGAACAGCCCTGCTTTTCTATCA
>JFJP01027108.1_pt1 | contig 20397 bp, 24 predicted proteins | sample 431651 | NCBI WGS metagenome assembly JFJP01 (sample SAMN02602958, study PRJNA72255) | Microbial mat metagenome, whole genome shotgun sequencing project. | biome: fresh water; feature: sink hole; material: water; isolation source: purple microbial (photo- and chemosynthetic) mats found in...
ATTATTAAACCATTTTTTTCTAAAAATTAAATTTTCTTTTCAAGAAAAATATTTGCAAAAAGATTAGAATTGTGCATTGACAAAACAAAAAATATTAATTAACTAAATTTGTTATAAAATTTAAATTCAAATATTTCTTTAAAAAATCCAAAAAACAATTAAAATATTAATGACTTCCCACTCCAAAGTAATAAAAACATTTCGATTTTGAGTGATTTTTGATATTAACAAGTTTCATTAAATTATTTCAAGTATTTCTCTCCAAGTCAAATAGAATCTGATCAAAAAGATCTAATTATTGTTCAACTCAAAGCTGAAATCTATGAGCTTACGAAAAATGAACTGAATTGTTTTTCAATGGTTCAACAAATTAAAACTTTGGAACATAAATACCAATCTTTGGAAGATGAAAAAGTTGGTTTTTTTGCTGTATTACAATAAATAAAAAAAAAATTAGCTCAAGTTTGAGGATGATTTTCGGTATAAATATGAGAATACCTTAAGAGAAATAGGGAATCTAAAATCTGAAATTGACACTCTTCAAATCAATTTAAAGGAGAAAAATATTGAATTTCAAGAGTTAAAGGCAGAAAATGTTAATCTCAATGAAATAAATGAACAAAACGTTTATGAGCGAAACAAAAATATGAAAGAAATATCAATTCACAAGGAAGAATATCAAATCCACTCTGAAGAAAATAATAAAATGCAAAAATTTTTAGATGATTTGCAAAATGACAAAAATAAAATTTTCGAAGATATTAACACATTATCTACTGAAATAGATAATTTCGAGAATAGCAATTTCCAATTGGAAAAAAAATTAAAACAAATCGAGGAACAAAATAACAAATTAGAGAATGAACAAAATGATTTGTTGAGAAAGAATGAGAAGGTACAAGAAATTTTATAATTATTTTTGATTTATTTAATAGATTAACCAAGAACTCATAAAATACGATGAAGAAAATGAAGATATATTAGAGAAAATCAATGAAGGGGAAAACAATATAAAAGCAAAAGTGAAGGATATTAATGATTTAGATAAGTTGAGTGCGAAAATGAAAATAGATTTGATTCATGTGCAAAAACACATTCAAAATCAAATTAAAAAAACTGATCAAGTGGCTGAAAATATTAAAATTTATGAATCGACTTTCAGGTTGGTTTTTTCTTGAGGATTTTAGATTGAAAGTTTTAAAGAAATAAAGATTTGGAGATAAGAGCATTAAAATCTGAAAACCAGCATTTCAGGGAAAACAATATTGAAATATCTGACATTAATTTAAAATTATCACAAGACTTTGAGTTAATCAAAAAAAACATTGAGATCATTCAACAACAAAACTTAGAGGTTTGTTAAAAAGAAAAACTAACCGATAATTAAAAAAATCTATATAATTAGTTGATGGAGGAAATGAATAATTTTAGAAAACAAGATGAAAAAATTGTCTCGCAATTAAATCGAAAAGTGAGATTCTTGGAAATTAAGGAAAAGCAAAAAAGAAAAACTTTAAGCTAAAGCAGCCAAAAGATCTCCAAAAATAAAAAAAAAATTTGCGTGATTGAATTAATTATTTCGATGTTCCTTCATTTAAAAATATTGAAAATTAAATTATTATTTTTTTGATTTTTTTTTTTTTCTAATTTTTTCTAATTTTTTTTTATAATGTTTTGATAATTTATCATTTTAGAAAGAAAAAAATTGAACTTGCGGTTTTATAGAAGTTTTTTAGCTTTAAAGAACTGTTTTAAATAATTTGCTTGTAAAAATCCCAAAAGTACCATAATAATAATGGTGAAGGTTGAAAATAAAATAATTTTGAAATTGATGGATTCCAAAGTTTCGAGAGATTCCTCTTTTTTTCCAATGAAGAAACTGGCAGTGTTATGAATTTCTTTCATGATATCTTCCGTTTTCTTTAAAGTAATCTCAATCGGTTTTAGATTTTTAGTTTGTGCCATTTCACTATAATCTTTTGCAAAAACACCTGTCTCTAATTCAACCACATAATTTAAAAAATGTTTTGCTAAGCTTTCAATGCAAACTTGAAATGTTCCTGAAACTTGTGATGTGGCAGAAAATTTTATGATTGTTTCATTCAATTTAGAAAACAGCAATTTTCCATTTGGATCATATAATTTCACAGCTATCAAAGCTTCTGATGTACTAATTTCTCCAATCATTAAAGTATTTTCACTTACTGCCTCTCCAAAGCATTCGGTTGTTAATGGGGCTGCATAAAATTCGAATTCAATCGCGGAATTCTTTTTGAAGAAAATGAATAGAAAAATAAAGATTGCAAAACTCAAAATTTTCATAATTAAATAAAAAAAGTTTAAAATGATTATTTGAATTTTGAATTTATTTTCAAGGAAATAAAACAAAAAAATCTCACAAAAACAAACAATCCATTAAAATTTTTCCAAATTTCTTTTAGAAATGTATCGCAATTGTGAATAAACCTTTCCAGGTGGGCTACCTAAAATTAATGAACAAATAGCATCTCTTGCGATTTTAATGTTTCCAAAGCTCCCTGTTTTTAATAATTTATTTAAATACATATTTTAAAAATTTTTAAAAAAGTACCAAGCAAATGGATTTTTGAATCTGCTAAAACAATTCTAGTTCTTGTTGAATTTTCAATGGCATTTTTTGTTTTTCCTTTTTCTCCTGAAATTCGAGCAATGCATCTCGATAAATGTTCTCCTTGTAAATTTTTGACTAAATAAATTATCAAAATCACCATTCAAAATTCTTTCTAATTAAAAAAAAATTGAACCGTCTTTGATTTCAAAAGACTCAACATATAAATCATCTAAACGAAGGACAGCGATTGCATCATTCAAATCAAATCCTAACACAAAAAGCTTTTGTTAAACAGTATTTTTTATTTTTGTATTGAAACCTAACATAAAAATTTTGAGAAAATCAGCCCCTCTTTGTAAAGCGCTTTTTTCTGTTGTATGTTCTGAGTTTCTAATTTCAACACTTTTTTTTTTCAAATTCATTCTTATTTGTAATTTCATGTTTTCCTTTTTGTTTAAATTAACACATTTTCAAAATGCAGGAAATTTAATTTTTTTCTTGTTAAATTTACCACTATGGTTGTGACAATTTTTTCCCAATTAGTTTTTAAAGGAGTCATTCTATGAGGAGGGACAGGTATTCTTCTGATATCAACCTTCTTCTTTTTCTAAAAAATTGTAGATTAGCAAAAATTAAGAAGTTCTCTATCTTTGTTTTACTTCCTTATTATCGTCAGCTTTTTCGAAATCTATTTCTCTATTGAATTCTTCTATATTTTCTTCAATGATGTTTTCTTCTAAATAATCTTTGTTTTCTTCTTGTTCCACCTGACCTTCCATTTTTATATATTATATCTATTTTTTTCTTTTATATTGTTATAATAAGTATTTATTAATTTATCATGTTTTTTAAAAGAAAAATTTTTGGTTTTAATTGATGGAAAAAAATTAAAAAAACATTAATTAAAAAAAAGAAAATTTCATTATCTTTCAAAATTATTGAGACTTTATAAGCAAAAATAAATTTAAACGGTTGCGATTTCATAAGATTTTTTGCTGGTTTTGATTTTTCATTTCCAGGAGCAATTTGTGCAGTTTTTCATATTCATCTATCAATTGATAAATTTCAAAACTATGAGGAGTGTTGAGTCTGAAATTGTTTTTTCCTGTGGTTATGACAATAGATGTTGGATAAGAGGAAAATTTTAAATTCTGATCATATGAAAATTCCACAAAAATTTTTTTATCATCAGGAAATAACAAAGCAATAGAAGTGAATTTCAATGCAAGCCATAAATTATCAGGAATAGGAGCAGAACTTTCAGGAGTATCAGATTTTTTATGAAAATTAACCCAATATAAAGCAGCACCATATAATCTATGGTTTTTCATTGAATTAATTGCTATTAATCTTGCAATGAATTTATGATCTGACAGATTTTCCTTCTTATTCTTTGAAGAAAAAAGGTTTTTTTCGCTTATCTGACTTATTTCAAGAGATAGATTTTTCCATTTTAATGTGATATTATTAAGCCAATAATTTTCTTCTTTTCTTGATAAAACCGAAGAATGGAGAAATAATTTGATTTTGTCCATTATATTTTGATGGTCTTCATACTTTCCATATTTGATATAAGCTTGCAACGCAGCAATCAATGAATATTCTTCAAAATTCATGATGTATCTGAAACTATAAATATCTTCAAATATTTGATCTGCAATCAATTCTAACTTAATCGGATCCAATTTCAAATCATTTTCTTCAAATTTCGGAGGCAAATACAAATATTTTTTGTATATAACTTCAGGAATTCCATTCCAATTTTTCTTGATTTTGATGAATTTCGATTCAATTTTTTTTTTTATATTACCAAAAAAACCATCTTTTTTCTTTTCTTCGTTATTTTCATTGTCCATATTTTCCGAGCTTTCTAAATCCAAAGCTTTTATTAAATATTCATCATCATTGAGCACTCTGACATCATAATTATTGTAAAAAATAAATAATTTAAAATCCAAAGAAGATTGCAAATTAATTTGTGCTGAAATTTCATCGCATGCTTCAGATGCTTTAGTATATTTATTTATTTGCAAACTAATTCTCGTTTTATTCATTAATCGCACAATCAATTGTTTTGAGTGAAGGTCCACAATTTTCGAAATTCTGCTGAGCTTCATATTGGATTTATGAGATTCAACTATAGCAGAAAAAACTGACATTCTTCCGAATTTCTCAGATTTTTCAATTTCTTTTTCATCTCCCACAGAGAAGTAATTGCGGGTCTTTTGATTTGAAATTGTAATATTCGAAAAAAATTCGGCTAATCCTAAGAAATCCAAAATTTTATGATTTTTCTTTTTGATTAGATCTTCTTTTGACAAAACTGATTGTAAAAATTGTTCGATTAACAATTTTCTTGCTTCAACTATTTTAGTTTTTTGTGAATTAAACCAATATTTTGGAGGCAAATTATTGATGTTAATGCCAGGGAATTCTTGCTTGATTATGGCATTTAATTTCGATAATTCACTGTATCGAAAAAATAATCGCGTGCTAATTTTTTCTTTATCTAAATTAATTCCACATTCGCAAATTATTTCGATAATGTAAACAGTATATGACGCTAAATAAGATAATCCTCTTTTCATTGTTCCTAAAACACGGACTTCGATTTTTTGAGGATTGTTTTTGATCTCAAATTGAGAAATCGGCTCATGTCCCAACTGTTTCTTTAAATTGGTTTTCAGCTCTGCCTTTTCTCTTAAAACTTGCAGGATTTGCAATTCAATGAACTTCATCATTTTTTTCTTATTTTCTTTAGAATCTGTTGAAAAAGTAAGGCCTCCATCTTTTCCATAAACACTGAAAATCCATTTAAAATATTTCTGATTCGCTAAATCTCTAACATAACTATTATTATCAAGACTCAAGAATTTTATCAAACTCTCACCTTTAATGGTTTCAGTGACTAAAAGCAAATCACTAAAAAAATAGCAAATAACTGATTTAGGCATATTATCTAAAATTATGTGCAAAGTTTCTTCTTCGAGAAATTCTCTTTGGGGATCAACTATTTCAATATTTAATTCTTTTTTTATTTCTTTGCCAAATTTATCATCTAATTCGATTACTTTTCTTTTCTTTATAAAAAAATTCATACTACTATTATTTTCCACATTTATCTGTTGGAATTTTTGAAGACATTGTGCTATATCAGCATAATCAGGATGTGTTTCCTCTGTATTTTTCATCAAATCTTTAAATAAAAGCACATATTTAGGCAATCTTTGAACTGGTTTTATCAATAACGAACTTAAATCTAAATTCTGCATTTCTTGAGTGTATTCCATTGTTTTGATTTTTTCGGTAAAAGGATGTTTATTCTGTTTCATTTTTTCAATTTCCTCATTGGAATGATGAAAATTGTTGCAAAAGAGGTAATACAATTTAAAAAAAGACAGCATTTTAATTATTTCATTGGCCACTTTGGTTGTTTTTGTGAAGTTTTTATAGGATTTTTCCAATTGTGCGTAAAAAAATTGTTTATGAAACCCATAAATAGCCTCAATATTGCTGAAAATTTTGTCTGCTTCATCCTTTGTAAGTAGATTTTGCTGCAAAGGCTCTTTCATTATTTTTTCGACAATCAAAGATAAACTTTCTATATATTGTTTCTCAGTATTTACCAATTCTTCAATTACATATTTTCTATGTTTCGTTTTTTTTCTTTTAATTTTGATGATTTTCAAATATTTCCAAAATATATAAGCAATTCTCACAATTCTGACAAATTTATCTCCATTTTTCGAGTTCTGAATGTCTTTCATCTCGTTGATATCAAGAAGACTTGAATCTGATTTGTTTAGATTATAGTGACTCAATTTTTTGATGGCTTCATCAATAAGTAAAGAGGAGACTCTGAATTCGTTTATAACGGGGGCTTGGAAAAAAAATTAAGGATAAGATATTGATTTAATTGCTTACGTTTTTTTCGGTTATCGTTTTGTGCGAGCTCCATTTCTTGTTTTGTTTTTTGCAATTTTTTTTTATTTCAAATAAAAAAAATTTAGTTTTTTTCAAAACATATACTGGAGATATTAATCTTTTTAAACTTAAAATTTTTTTTGGAACTAAAGTAGAAAATTAAGTTTATTTTATAAGGTCCATCTTTTTTTTTGCAATGAATTCTTTTTCAAATGAAATTCATTTGACTTTTTTAAAAATTCCTTTTATTATTCTTGTTAAAATGTTTAAAAAATTGGTCTTTAAGGTTTTTTAACCAAGCATTTAAAGCCAAATCCATCTGAAATTGATTTCAAACATTGCACGCAAAGGTCTACATTTGAACAAGTCAGTAGACATTTTTCTTGGCTTTGAATTACACATAAGTCATCAGAAGGGAAAGGAACATTGTTAAATTCTTGCGAAAAACCTGAGCTCTTGTTCGGATTAAATAAACCTTCGTTTTGAACTTTGATTTTCGCGATGTTCTCGAGAATGAGCTTTAAAGAATCCTCATGTGCAGCATCAATACTATTTCTATCTGGGTAATTCTTCATGTCGTCAGCATAAATGCCCAAAATGAAAAAGAAAAATATTAAAGCTATGACATTTTTCATATTTAAATGTTTAAAAAATTATAATTTTTTTGTAAATATAAAATTATTTGTTTGTTTCTCATTATTTTTTGTTAAAATATAACTTTTTTCTCTTTCACTGATGAATTATTTATTTTGTGACTCCGTAACAAAAAATATTCATCTTGAGGAGCTGTATAAGGGTTGTCAAAAACTGTTCTTTTTTGATGAAGTCTGGATGCTGAAAAAAATATCTGATTGTTTATATTGGGTTTAGAACCAGATTTGTTATTATTATTTTTTTTGTTTGACAAATAATTTGATTGAGAAGAATTAGCATCTGAGCAATTTATTTTCATATTTGAAATATTTGGCAAATAATTCTGCTCTCCCGAATCAAATTCTTTTTTTAAAAGCTTGCATAAGTCAATTTCTTTTTTTTTCAACTCTTTATTGTTTAGCATTTTTTTGATTTGGTTCATTTTATCTGATTTCGAAGGTATCTCTTTTCCAAAACTTAAAGGTTTAGAATCGTTTTCTTCAAGAATTTTTTCATCATTGCTTTTGTTTCTATTGCTTGTAACAGTATTCATGAACCCAGTTTTAAAGGAGCTAAAAGTGGAAGTTGATTTGTCTGATTTAATGGCATAAAAAAAGCCCATTGTTGAGTTGCGATGATGAAAAACATTCTCTTCTTTACGTTTATTTTTTTGTCCCGAAGCTAAAAAACAAGTAGTTGGACTATTTAAAGTTGAGTTTGATTTGTTCTGATTTAAATTTAAATGGTTATCCAAGGAATTTAATGAGCTCACCGTTTCCACAGCTGGAAACTCTGTGAACGATTTTTCAGTCTTAACTTTCCATGCTAAAAATAAAAACTGGTTAATTTTTTTTATGAAGTAATTAATACATAATTTTTTTGGGAAATATTTCACGAATGAATTTCTTTTGAAGGAAATCAGATTTTGAACTATTTTCATTTTATTTGGTTTTTTGACGGGTTTGTTTTTCTCTTGATTAATTAGATGGAATCTGATTTTTGTTGGAAGCAAACTCTGTTTTTTTTCGAATTTTGTTTGATTTCCACATTGATGACAATTACAGCTTTTTCTTCTTATAAAACCGATTGTTGTTGGTGGAGTTTTTGCATTCTTTTTTTGATTTTTATTATTCGTCTTATGTTCGAGTGATATTTCATTTACATCCGTGCATTTTTCCTGATCAAATGATTTATTAACTCGTGAAAATATTCTAATTTTTAAATTTGAGAGTTGCTTTGGTTTAAATATCGTTGTTTGTGAGTCAAGTTTCAAAAAACTGCGATAAGTTTTTCGGCTCACAACTTTTCCATCCGGAGAATCAAAAGAATTTGACTATATGTTAATAAAAAAATTGTAATGTTTTTTATAAAAAAGTCACTTTGTTAGGTGATTTAGCAAAGGTTTTATTTAAGAAACGCAAAAGTGTGTGGTTTTTCGGTGCAAATGGACTTAAAATATCATTTGCTACGTCCTTCCAAAAAATGTTAAAATTTGTTGGCTGTGAATTCAATTTCGGCATTTCAACAATATCTTTGTCTAAAATTGATGGAAATGGGGTTAAAGGGGAATCAAACAGAAAAAATATTGTAAAGAAATAAGGTGATTTACTAACGACCAAAAGTTCAGCATTTAATGAGGGATGAACATTATTCATCGTAAAATTTTTGAATTTCTTGGAAAATTTTTTGAAAAATAATAAAATGAACTTTTTTACCAGATTCCAAGGTGGAATTCCATCAGTCTTTAATTTGATCTTAGATACTGGCGTTGAAGCCAGAAATGAATTATCCATGATTTCATACTCCATTGAATTTTTTAAAATAATTAAACTTTTTTTATTAATTCGTTTCAGTGTACTTGAACGAAATTTATAAAATAATTTTTTATTTTTGAATAAATGAAAATCAAAATTTATGATGTTTTCTCTCAATAAAAACTCTGTTTTATTCAGGTAATATATTAATCAATAAGAGATATTCTTTCCAATTTTTTTGCTTTATCAGATTTTTTTAAAAAAGTTTGTAATATGATTTTTGGCATTTTTATCTATAAGTTGTTCTTTCACAATTTTTTTTTTCTCATTTTTTTTTCCTGATTTTTCGAGATTTGAACTTTCTTGGATGGATGAAGAATTAGCTGCGTTTTTAACAAAACTTTGTTTGTATTTGGCAAATTCATTGAGTGGAATATTATGGTGTTTTACTAAAAAATCGTCAAAAATAGAAAAAGGAAGGTTTTCATAAAAAAAATCAAAGAGATGCATCTTCCCTAAGAAATAATAATATTACCTTAAATCTTTTTTTTTTAATTAAACCATTATTTTCATTTAAAGCAGCAAATCTATGGGCAAGATGTTTTTTTAAAGCCTCATCAAGAATTTTCATCTTAAAATAATAAAAATCTATCAATAATTAAATAAATGATCAGAGACTTTAGCATCCAGCAATTTAAAAAGGAAATTATCGTTCAATCGATAAAATGTCATGATTTCATTGAAATCTTTTTTTTGAGAAATTTAAGAATTGCTCCAAGTTTCTAAAAGATTATAATATACCTAATTCTCGTTTATCACAAATCAAATCCAATCCCCTTAAAAATCTTTGATTTTTCAAAAGTTTATTGTAAAATTTGTTTTCTTTTTCAGTCTTTTGCTGAATGAAAATTTCTTCTAACTTTTTGAAATTTCCCTCTTTTTCAAGAGTTTTCTTTGTTATAAAACATTTCTTTTTGATGTATTAGAAAAAGGAAATTAATACTTTTCCTCTTGCAAAGTCCAAATAGTATACTGCAATAAATATTGGGTCAATTTCTTTGATTAAATAGATATTTTTATCTAAAATAAAATAATAGCAATTTTTATATATAAATCGAAATGAATACCTTCCATTACAATGTCTCCGTAAAATATTGATTTTGAATTTGAAGAACATTTTATTTCCATAATTTTTTGTCCATTTTCAATAAAAAATAATTTCGCTCGATGAATTTGATCTCCTTTGGGAAGGACATACTTTTTTTCAACCAAAACATTAATCGAAGCTTCAAAGCATTCTAAAGATTCTTTAATTTCTAATACATCTTTGCCTAAATTATTTTTTTAAATAAGCCATGAATAAAAAAATCGATTTGGTTTTTTTTACTTGTAAAAAAAAATTTTTCCCTTCCTAATTTTTCCATTTTTTCAATAATTCCCGCTTAATATATAAATTTTGATTCCAATATTTAATTAATAATTCATTTGTCTCAAAAAAATGAATGGAATATTGATTTTGCTCAATGAAAATCAAATTTGATAATTAAGTTATTTTTTTTTCAAAAAATAAAGCGGTCAAAACCTTTGAAAAAAAATTCAGTTTAATTTTTAAATTGACTGTTTTTTTTAAGTTGTTTTAAATAGAAAGAAAAGCTTATTCTTGTTCTTGTTCAGGTTCATCATCTTCGAAATGATGTAAAAGTCCTCTTGCTTCCAATTTAAGGTTTTCCTCTCTCTTTTTATCTTTTTCATAAGTCTCATCCAAATTTTTCAAAACTCCATTGATCCAAGCTTTAGAAGCTGCTTTTCTGGTCTTTCTCTCAGCCTTTTGTTCTTTTGTCAAGGATTTGCTGATTCCTCTATGTGAATTGAAATCTTCAATTCTTTTTAATCTTGCTGCTTCATTGGCTTTTTTGGCTGCATCTCTTAAAAGTATGGCATTTGGGTTCAAGCTTCTCATTGCTTTGACATTCCTCAAAGGATTCTTCTTTTGAATTTGATGGAATGGTTTATTTTGATGAGCTGGTCTCACAACGTTTTGGATTTCATCAGAATTGATGATTCTGGCCAAATCAGCATTTGACATCAAAGGTCTATTTAATTGATAGCCTTTCTTTTCTTCTCCAGTTTTTCTGTATGATCCGAAGATATGATCTAAAGCTTTGAAGGCACTGGCGGTCCAGATAATGAATCTACCTAATTGACCACCTGGGGCTAATTGCCTTATATTAAGTCTGTTCACATTGCAAACATCAACACCTGGAATGTTTCTGAAAGCTTTGACAAGCTTTACATTTTCATGGGAATAAATCACCAATGGTCCTTTTTTCACTTTATATCTTCTACCTCTGGCTTTTCCTTTTCCAGCTCTGAGGGTCTTGCTTTTGATGACTTTGGCAACATCCTCGTAAGCACCGAATCTTTTTAGGAAAGCAACAGCATCCTTGGTCTTTTCATAATTTTCAAGCTTGTCATCAACCACCAATGGTAGTTCAGGAACATTTTCAACCTTGTGGCCTCGAGACATAACCAAAGGAAGTAAAGCAGAAGCAGCCAAACAAGCAGCTGCGGCATGTCTTTTTTGCTTCAGATTCACTTTTCTGTGCCTATTTTTTTTAAAATTTGCTCTTATATTTTATTTTATTTGAAAAAAATTTTACCATCTTCTCCAAGTCTTCAAAGGTGCAAACATTCTACCTTTTCTGGTCATGTTACCGAAAGCAGCTTGTCCTGCTCTATGAGTACCAGATCCTGAAACTCTTGGAATTCTGGCCACAGCTCTACCTGTTCCCCAGGATTCAGCACTGTGTTTCATTCCTGCCTTTGGATCAACTCCGTGAGGTTGTCTGGTGTTTTTGGAAAGGTTAGAATGAACGAATTGAACAATATCCAATCTGATTGGGGTTGTGAAGACTGCTGGGAGAGGAATGCGTCTGGCCTATTTATTATTTAAAAAATTGATTGTTCTGAAGAAAATGAGTGGATTTTATACATTGTTTTTTTCATCGACAACTAATTTATGGGTTTCGTTGGCATCGAAAACGCTGACTAATGGTCTTGCGGTCATTTCAAAGTTTATTTAGATGAGAAAAAATAGATTTGTTTTTTAGGACAATAATTTTCCTTTATAAACAAAGCAGATAATTTATCTTAAAAGTTTGAATGAGATCAGGAGAGAAAAAAAGATATAAAAAAACGAAGTTTATTTTTTTTTTTAATTTGTATTGTAATTTTTTTAATTAATTTATTGTTTTTCTAAAATAAATGAATAGCTTAATACCGAAAAGCAAAAATCCTGCTTTCTCTATAAAAATTAAGGAAAAAAGCAAAAGAAAATCTGTATTTCTTTTCCGAAAAGTAAAAATTTCATAATATTATAGAGAAAATTTACATACAAACCTAACAACGAGACCGAAAATGAAATTTTAAAAATGTTGATTGTAGCAAAAGAAGCAATCAAAAAAATGTATAAAGAGAACTATCCTTTTGAGGCCACACATATCATTAATTTTTACTCGAAATTGAAAACGTCGAATCAACTGTTTTTTTTCCTCACAAACAAGGATCAAGAAGCAGTTTTCCTCAAATTTCAGATTCAGAAAATCATCTATTATTTAATAAAAATCCTATTGAGAGATAAAACTAAGCTGACTCCTCTTCTATCAAAAGATGATCGGATAACAGTATAAATAACAACATATTGTATAAGTGTTTTTTTTTTTAGATTTTAAAGATTATTAAAATCATTATGATGATGAACCCATATTTGGCCATAATAAAATTAGATTACGATCTTTTCCTCAAATATCTCTTCAGTTTATTAAATGTAATTCTTTAAAAAAAAAGTAGAAACTAAAGTTTTCTTTGAAATTTAAACAGAAAGATGATAAAAATGAGAAGTTGATAAAGGTTTCTGTCAATATTATAGAAGCAATTTTGGTTGCAAATAACTTTATGATCAATTTAGAATATTTTCCAAATTTATTGGAGTAATTTTTTAGAAAAATTTTGTTAATAGTTTAACTTTTCTATTAGTTTCTTTGAAGGGTGCTTGATAAGCGAATTTTCTAATTTCATGCGAGTTATAGCATTGATTGTCTTAGAATTGAATGAAAATAAAACAGAAGTAAAAAAACCAAAAAATTTTAAAATTAAAAACAAGTTTTTTTAGGATTTTTTTGAGCTGAAATTAAGTTTAAATGATAATGTGATGCTGAAAAACCATTGTTTTTTGTTATTGAGCAATGATTTTTTGCAAAAGTGCTATAAAATTCTTTATTCGATTTCAGCGATTATTGAAACATTCTACACATCTCAAACTATCAAGGATTTTCGAAGAAAATGGAGCATTTTAAAATCTAAGACGACCCACATAGAATATTCTGCAATTAATTCTGAAAAATTTGAAAAAATTATAAGCAGAGAACACATCCTCTCAAGTTTGAAATATATATTTTTATTTCGCTTTTAAAAATTTATATAAGACCTCATTCATAAACTGGAATCTATACAATTTATCATTCGAAATACAAATATAGTAAAACTTTTTTCTTTTTTAAAATCTTTTCATTAGATATTAATTTTTATTTTTTCACATTAATGAATTTATTCTTAAAATTTTCAAATTTTAATATAGTCAGAACTGTTGTTTGTGGTTTCAAATTTGCTTTCAGGCAAACGCAAAATAGATGTTCAAAATAAGCTTTTTGCTTTGGGATTTGTCGATGACATATTGAATCCGTTGTTTGATATCCTCTTTGAAGAGGGAATACTGCATGTAAATCAACCACAAATGGATGAAGTTATTTTTTTCACATTTTTTCCTCTGATTAATATTTAAAAAGGATGATGAATTCGGAGATTTGAACTCTGACTCTCTTTCAACAATAAGAATTCAATTTTTAAGAATTATTATAAATTTTTCAGATAGAGACACTTCAAATTTTGATATTAAAAATTCATTCATATCAAAGCAGGAAACCAATGTTCTTCTAACGTTTAATTAATTTTATAAGAAATTTAAACATTTTTTTATTGTTTAGCGAACTTTTACCAAAGATTTTGCAGTCATATTATTATAAATATAACACTTTGGAAGAAAAAATTGAATTAATGAAAAATGAAGAATTAAATGAATTATTGGATTATGTTTCTTCACAAGAAAATGAAGACTACCCTTTAGAGATAGATTTTGAAAAGTAGGAATTTTAAATTTAATATTTAAAAAAAAATAATAAAAAGGCACAATTTTAATCAAGTGAAAAATAAAGGATTGATTCTGAAAGTTTGCAATAAACTAATGGGATTGCCAAAAAACTCACCATACAGGTCTGACTTTTGTTTTTATATTATTAGTTTTTAAAATAAATTTTATAGATTCTGGCTTGCTTCAGTGATTGAATCCTTTTTGAGAGGCTTCAATCCTTTGCATCAAATTTTTGTTTCTTGTATGGGATTGATATCGTTTTTATTAAAGGTAAATTATTAAAAACAAAAATTGGATGATTTATTTTCTTTTTTTAGCAATTAATTGTGGAAAAATTGATGAAAACTAATAATGTGCAAATTACTTTTGATTTATTGGGTGAAATCATTAAGTTCAACAAAGTGAATATCATCATCCTCAACAAAATTTGCAAAGAAAATAATTATCAAAAAATTTTATTGCCTTTGATGGAAAAAAACATTATAGATTCCAATGTGTTTTTGAGATCTATGATTATGGGATTCGAAAAGTTTAGGATTTTATGTCGAAATGAAGTCTTTTTTGAAATTTAAGTTTTTAATTAGAAATTATCATTTTTTCTTGAAATAGGAAAATGTTTTCTTAAAGAAATATGTCATGGATTTTACTGATAACATCCAAATTAATGAATTAACAAAGAAACAAGAGACCACATGGTTGAAATTGCTCATCAAATGCATTGAACCAAAAGGATTAAACCCAGATAGTAAATGGAATAATTTTTATTTATTTATATTTTGCTATTTCAAGACATTTGCTGTATAAACACTGCATTAATAATTTGCATTATTAGCGAAAATTATAAAAAATTAGAAGAATTACTAAAAGTTAGAAAAATATTTTATTTTTAAACTAAAGAGATATTTTTTTCAAGGATTTGAAATCAACTGTCTATGATGAAAAACAAACTCTTTTGGATAATTTTTTGTAAATTTTAAAAAATATAAAAAATTGACATTTATTTATGATTTAATTTTTAAGAAATCTTTTGGATGTTTGGCAAAATTATTATATGAATAAAACAAAAGATTGTTTCGGGCTTCAATATTCAACGAACATAAATTTCTTTCATTTTAAACAGATGAAAAGCAAAATTAATCAATTTTACAGAACAAAATAAAATAATTTCAAAGATTTCTGTTTATTTTTAGTAACTATTTGTTTAATATTGTGCCAAGGTTTAAAAATTAGGTATGAACAAAATAAATTCAGATGTTAAAATTTGAAATGTTTATTTAAGATTTAAAAAAAAGTTTTCAAGTGTTACAGAGAAAAAAAAATTAAACAAAATCAAAATTAGGTATTTACAAAATATTTATTAAAAAAAATTCTGGAAAATAATAGTAAATATACTTTAAAGAATAAGTCAAATTTTCTCATGTTTTCTGATCCACTTTTTCCTTTACTGATATATTCCAAGAAAAAAACAAAAACCTTTAAATATTATTTTTCTTCTTTCACATGGAAATAACACAAAACTCAAACATTCTTGAAACCATCAATGCTAATTTGTTTTGGCTATCAGAAACGCCTTTATCTGAGCTTGAAAATTTGGAAGTTAACAAGGAAAATATAAATAAAGCTTTATCAGCTGAAGAAATCATTTTTAGTTTTTCTGGGTTAAAAGTTTCTGATGAAATCAACATTTTTGATGTTCCAATCAAATTTAGAGGGGACCAGCACATCCATACAATCCGTTGTGGATTACCTACAAATCCATCTTTGGTCATAATTCATGGATATGGTGGCACATTAGTCACTTTTTACAAAATGATCAAAGATTTAAGTCTTAAATTTCAAGTGTTTTGTCTTGATTTATTGGGGATGGGTATGTCATCAAGACCTAAATTTGAGGTTTTTAGCACTAAAGAATGCATCAATTTTTTTGTCGATTCAATCGAAGAATGGAGAAAAGCATTAGCATTAAAAGAATTCACGTTATGTGGACATTCTTTTGGAGGTTATATATCAGTTAATTATGCTTTGAAATATTCTAATCATATCATGAAATTAGTGCTTATGTCACCAGCAGGAATTAGTGGTGTTGATGATATGAATTACGAAGATTATTTGATAAATGCTGGTTTTTTCCGTCGTCAACTTCTGAAAGTGGCTTCAAAACTATGGCATAAAAAATCTACTCCTAACAAATTATATCATAAACACAAATATTTAGGACGATTTGTCTTGAAGATGTATGTAACGAAGCGTTGGGCGGCAAAAAAAGAAGAGGCTCTTCCTTTGCAGAACTATTTTAATAACATTTTGGCAATGCCTGCAAGCAGTGAAGCTGCTTTGCATCTCCTTTTAAAATTGCCAAAAGCTGGAGGCATTATACCAATGGAAGAACTTATAAAAAAACATTTATCAAAAATAAATGTGGTCTTTATTTATGGTGATAAAGATTGGATGGATTCCACTGGAGCTTTAAGATTATCAGAGGAGCTATCAAATGTGGATTATTATCAAATAAAAGGTTCTGGACATCATACAAATATGGATCAACCTAAAGAAGTTTGTAAAATAATTTTGGGTATTAAAGAGTAATATTTTAATGAAGAAGTTTTTTTTCATTTATAAATGATAAATAAATGTCATTTTTTATGCATTAAAGATTCGATTTTTTTAAAAAATTGACTTAGAAACAAGTTTTTTACTTAATTATGAAAAACTTTTAAATTTTTAAAAGATTTTTAAAAATTAAAAAATAATGAAAAAAAATAATTTATCATTATATCGAAACATGCTAAAAGCTGGATTGGCATTTAAAGATTATAATTTTCGATGCTATATTCTAAGAAGAACCAAAGAAGTTTTTAATTTTATCCCAAAATATATAAAATAAAAATATTTGAAAGGAATTCCATAAAAATAAATCAGAAAACAATTCTGAAAAAATCAAAATTTTTATGGAAGAAGGGAATTCTCAACTGGAGATATTACAAAGGCAAATGGTAATTCAAAACCTTTTCTTTAAAAACACTTCCGTTATTGAGCATCATTAAAACTTATGATAAATGATCGTTTTTTAAGAAAAATAAATCTTTCTATTCATTTAATTTTTTTTTTGACTACATACATATATTATAAATTTAAAACCTGAAAAATTATATTTTTTTACTGAGAAAATCTCCTTTCGTCATTATAAAATAAGTTTTACAAGACAAATGTGAAAGTAGATTCAAATTAAAAGGAACTAGCATAAATAAAAAAAAATTAGAAAATAAAGCTCTAAATTAAAAAAAAATCCGTTCAGACAAATTTTCTTATAATTTCTGATCCATTTTTTCCTTTATTCTTTAGGATTTTCAAATATTTCCAGCAAAAAAATAAATATCTTCTTTCATGGAAATAACCCTAAACTCAAACATTCCTGAAAATATCGATTCTAATATGTTTTGGCTCTCAGAAGAGCCATTTTCACAGCTTGAAAAATTAGAAGTTAACAAGGAAAATTTTAATAAAGCTTTATCAGCTGAAGAAACAATTTTTGGTTTTTCAGGGTTAAAGGTTTATGATGAAATTAACATTTTTGATGTTCCAATCAAATTTAGAGGTGATCAGGACATTCATACAGTCCGTTGTGGATTGCCTACCAATCCATCTTTGGTCATAATACATGGATATGGTGGTTCATCAGTGACTTTTTACAAGATGATCAAAGATTTAAGCCAGAAATTTCAAGTGTTTTGTATTGATTTATTGGGGATGGGCTTGTCATCAAGACCTAAATTTGAAGTTTATAACACTACAGAATGCATTAATTTTTTTGTCGATTCAATTGAAGAATGGAGAAAAGCATTAAAATTAGAAAAATTCACGTTATGTGGACATTCTTTGGGAGGTTATTTATCTATTAACTACGCTTTGAAATATGTGAATCAAATTACCAAATTAGTGCTAATGTCACCTGCAGGGATGAATGGTGTTGATGATTTGAATTTTGAAGATTATATAAAACATTTTGGTTTTATACGTCGTCAATTCCTGAAGTTCGCTTCAAAGCTTTGGCATAAAAAATACACTCCCAACAAATTATATCAAAAACATGGAATTATAGGACGATTTGTTTTGAAAATGTATATAACAAAACGTTGGGCTACAAAAAAAGAAGAGGCTCTACCTTTACAGATATATTTTGATAAAATTTTATCAATGCCTGAAAGTAGCGAAGCGTGTTTGCATCTTCTTTTAAAATTGCCAAAAGCCAGAGCTATTATTCCAATGGAAGAACTTATAAAAAAACATTTATCGAAAATAAATGTGGTCTTTATTTATGGTGATAAAGATTGGATGGATTCAAGTGAAGCTATGAGATTGTTCAAGGAGCTGCCAAATGTGGAGTTTTATAAAATAAAAGGTGCCGGACATCATGCAAATATGGATCAACCCAAAGAAGTTTGTAAAATAATTTTGGGTTTTAAAGAGTAATACTTATATTTTATCTCTTTTTTAAAAGTGTTCAACATTTAAAAATAATAATGAAGTGTCACTTTTTATGCATCAAAATAACAAATCAATATAATGATTTTTTTAAAAAAAAATAATTTCACCTATGATGAAAACATTTTTTAAATAAAATAGTTTCATACTAAAAAAAAAATTTTTAATAAATTATTAAATTTTTTCTTTGCTAAATAATTTTTTTTGTTAAATAAAATATTTTTAATTTTTTTAACTTTAAACAATTTTTTTAAAAAATCAGTAATTCAAAGAAAAAAAAAATCCTTATAAATGAGACACATTTGCTTCCTCATTTCTGATCGACATATTCCTTTATTTAACACGATTTTCAAAGTTTTTCAAAAAAATAAACTCTTCTTTTCATGGAAATAAGACTAAACTCAAACTTCATTGAAGATGCTAATTCTAATTCGTTTTGGCTATCAGAGGCGCCTTTCTCCCAGCTTGAAACACTAGAAGTAAAAAAGGAGAATTTAAAAAGAGCTTTATCAGCTGAAGAAAAAATATTGGGTTTTTCTGGGTTAAATGTTTCTGATGAAATCAACATTTTTGAGGTTCCAATCAAATTTAGAGGAGACCAGCACATTCATACAGTCCGTTGTGGATTACGTACAAATCCATCTTTAGTCATAATTCATGGATATGGTGGTTCATCAGTGACTTTTTACAAAATGATCAAAGATTTAAGCCATAAATTTCAAGTGTTTTGTATCGATTTATTGGGGATGGGCTTGTCATCAAGGCCTAAATTTGAAATTTATAATACTGAAGAATGCATCAATTTTTTTGTCGATTCAATTGAAGAATGGAGAAAAGCATTAAAATTAAAAGAATTCACCTTATGTGGACATTCTTTGGGAGGCTATTTGTCTATTAATTACGCTTTGAAATATACGATTCATATCAAGAAATTAGTATTACTCTCACCTGCAGGGATTACTGGTGCTGATGATTTGAATTTCGAAGAATATATGAAACATTCTGGTTTCATGCGTCGTCAATACATGAAGCTTGCTTCAAAATTATGGCATAAAAAATACACTTCAAACAAACTCTATCAAAAACACAAGTATTTAGGACGAATTATTTTGAAGATGTTTGTAACAAAACGTTGGACCTCGAAAAAAGAAGAGGCACTGCCTTTGCGGAATTATTTTAATAATATTTTATCAATGCCTGAAAGTAGCGAAGCGGCTTTGCAACTACTTTTAAAATTGCCAAAAGCTGGAGCTATTATCCCAATGGAAGAACTTATTAAAACACATTTATCTAAAATAAATGTGGTCTTTATTTATGGTGATGAAGATTGGATGGATTATAGTGGAGCTTTGAGATTGTTCAAGGAGCTACCATTTGTGAATTTTTATAAAATAAAAGGTGCTGGACATCATGTAGATATGGATAAACCCCAAGAAGTAGCGAAAATAATTTTAGGTTTTAAAGCATAATACTTTATTTCTATCTATTTTTAATAGTTTTTCAATTCAAAATGAAAATTAAAAGTCATTTTTGATGCATTGAATTGAAAAACATTAATAGTAGGAATTTTTGTTTTTTTAACGAATGTGACCAAAATAAAATGTTTTTGAATTAATCACTGAATTTTTAAATAAATACATAGAGCAAAACTCTTTTTTCAAATTATTTGTTAGTTTTCCAAATATATTTTAATTAAAAAAAATTAATCCCCAAAATTAAAAAAAAAATCCCCTTAAAATGAAAATTTCATTGAAAAAATTAAAAAAAACTTTGTAAAAAAAAAAAACTCAAAGAAAAAAATTATTTAT
>JFJP01006043.1_pt1 | contig 20383 bp, 10 predicted proteins | sample 431651 | NCBI WGS metagenome assembly JFJP01 (sample SAMN02602958, study PRJNA72255) | Microbial mat metagenome, whole genome shotgun sequencing project. | biome: fresh water; feature: sink hole; material: water; isolation source: purple microbial (photo- and chemosynthetic) mats found in...
CCTTTGGCACGTCGGCAGTTCCTGTCGATCCCGTCTGCAGCAAGCGCTACCTCCAGACTTTCCATGCCTGCCCAGCCGGTAGGCGTCTATGCCGTCACGCCCCCGTTTCCCCATCCAGACGAGAGACTGGTCTTTCTCTCACTCACCACCAACCCAAGGAGCCCCATGTTTCCAAACACCTCACACCTTGAAGCCCTGGCAGCTTACGCCATGGCCTTTGTGGCCGGCGCGATGACGGCAACCAGCGCATGAGTACATGCGCAACCGGGGGGGTGCCTCCGGCGGCCTGGCAGGGGCCTGTTTGAAAAAGACCAGAAGCCGAATACCGTTAAACATTCAGCAGTGACGACATGGGCGATGGCTTTTATCGCGCTATCGACAACTTCTTCCCCTCGGGCCGTTCTGGCTACGGCGAAACCCTCGGTGGATCAGATTCGTCATTTTGGCTCTATTGATGTGGAATTGGAATTACGCAAGAAGCTCACCCGGCATCGGACACCTGCCGGTATGTCACCCTTGGGATTTGGCAACTCCAACTGAACACCAAAAGTACCGCTTGCTGAGTCAACTACCCGATCGATGATTGATACCGTGGCTAGGTAACGCCCAGATAGCGGCGGCTCCACGTCGATATTGGCGTTCATACCTCTTCGCAGCTGACCGTAAATCGTTAACGGCAAAACAACTTCAACCCGTAACGGATTAGTCTGCGCCAACTTCAGAATAGCTCGAGCGGTCTCACCAGCTTGAGCAATTTCGCCAACGTGTTGCAGGCGCTCAGTGACGATACCATTGAAGGGACTTCGAATTCTTCGCTGCTCCAACATCTCTCCGATGCGGCGCTCCTCAATGGCTGCCAATCGCTTATTGTCCTTCGCTTCAACTAGGCTGGCCTCAGCCACCTGCATCTCCGCCAAGGAATCATCTCGATCTTGGGTCGCGATAAACTGCTCTTTAAGTAATTCATCACGTCGTTGAAACTTTCCTCTTGAGGCGGAAACTTTGCTTTCAGCGGTCTTAATTTCACCTTCCATCACGGCTCGATAGCGAGCGGCTTCCAATGCAGCCCGCTCCAGAGAACTGTCTAGTTCAACCAAAACTTGACCACGCTTCACATCAGAACCACGGTCAACATGAAGAGCAACAATCCTTGCTTCAACAGAACTGCGCAATTCAACGCGTTGATTCGGTTCAATGAGACAGGTGTAACCAAGTTCGGCAGCGATCGCCACACCAACAAAATTCATCATACACAACAGGATGAAGCACAAAAATCTCATAGAGGCACTCCAGAAAACGCTAACATCTTGTCAAGTTCACGATCGCGCCGTAGCGTATCTCGCCGTGTCCGCGAATGAATTGCTTCAGCACGCGCTTGGGCATTTTTTCGGCATCGAGCAATCCAAATGGTCAATGAAGAGTCTTCAAGCGAACGCGCTTGGCGTAACATTTTTAATTCTATGCCCCCATGCTGCTCAAAGAGGGCATCGTCCAAGGCGATGATCGCGATGCATGTTCCTGCATCACCCTGACGAGCGCAACGACCAAAAAGCTGGCGGTCAATGCGCGGCGATTCGTGATATTCAGATAACACCACACACAAACCACCGTTTTGCGCCACCCCTGGCCCTAAAACGATATCGGTTCCGCGACCCGCCAAGTTTGTGGCCACCGTAATGGCACCGGGTTGCCCAGCGGCAGCGACGATAGCCGCCTCCTGTTCATCTTGGCGCGCGTTAAGTACTCGGTGCGGTAAACCACAGGCTTGAAGCGTCTGACTTAATCGATCAGATGCGTCGACGGAGCGTGTGCCCACCAGCACGGGTTGGCCACGCTGATGCAAAACCCTCACAAACTCTGCAACTGCCTGCCACTTTTCTGTTTCATTGGAATAAACCTGGTCAGGCAACCGCCTTCGCTGGCTTGGGCGGTGCACCGGAATTGTGACCGTGCTCAGGTCGTATACAGATGCCAGTTCAGGTGCCATCTCACGCGCTGTACCGGTCATTCCGGCCAGCCGCAGGTAACGTGTAAAAAATCGCTGATAAGTAATGCGTGCCAAAGTCTGAGTCTGTTCCGACAAGTCAACACCTTCTTTGGCTTCAATCATCTGATGCAATCCCTGTTCCCAGGTACGCCCAGGTAGTACACGGCCAGTGTATTCGTCGATGATCTGGACCTTACCATCATCGTCGACCAAATATTGCTGGTCGTGAATATACAGATGAAGTGCCCGCAGCGCCTGAGTCACCAGATGCTCACGTGCATGTGCCGCGCGCCAAGGCCCTAAATGAGTTCCACAAAGATCCAGCAATCGTTCTTTGCCAGTTGCAGTCAAGTGCACTTCGCGACGCGCGGTGTTGATGACAAAATCAACTCCCAGTTGCAGCAGAGAAGCGATTTTCAGCGCCTCGGGAAAAGCCTGCGCATCGGGTACCTGTCCCGCCTTCTCGGCAAGAATCAAGGGCGTACGTGCTTCGTCGATAAAGATGCTGTCGGCTTCATCAACGATCGCCAAATGCAGGCCGCGCAGCATCAAAGGACTGGCACCATGGCCAAACAGGCTACGTGCACGGACCTGCGCCGGCCCGATACGACCGCTTGCGGCCACTCGGTCACGCAAGTAATCAAATACCAACTCCTTGTTGGTGCAATAGGTAATTTCGCAAGCATAGGCCAACCGTTTGGCCTCGGGTTCAATATCATGTATGACAGTGCCGACACGTAAGCCCATGAATTCAAATAAAGGAGCAAGCTTTTTGGCATCCCTCTGGGCCAAATAATCGTTGACCGTAACCACATGAACAGGCACACCTGCAGCGCCAGCGATGCATGCAGCCAGGCCAGCCGTTAAAGTCTTCCCCTCCCCGGTCTGCATTTCGGCCAACTGACCGCGAAGTAGCGTGGCAGCACCAACCAATTGCGTTGGAAACGGACGCATACCCAAGGTACGCGTTGCTACTTCGGCGGCCAGGAGCAATGCAAGATGCAGATCGCTTTGGCGTAACTGATGCACCGCCGGCGATGACGTTTGCAGCAGACGCTGGCGCAGTTCTGTGTCGGCCAAACCAGCAAACCCCGAACCCTGGCTGCCCAGAGCCTTTTTCAATACGCGCAACTCAAATGTGATGGGGACAGTCAACGCGGAACGCGCGCGGTAAATCAGTGCTCTTGCCAACTCATCCGACTTGCGATTGGGTCTTTCTTCGCGCTCCGGATACGGTCTATGTGCCAGTCGACCGTTGATCGACAGCAATCGGCTGCTCATCACTACACCTGAAAATAAGAAAGAAACGCTCTGCGCAATCCCCGCAAAATTCGCAACCCAACGGGTTCTGCCAGATGCTCAAAACGAACAAAGACACGGCTTCCGAGCCATTCATGCGGCATTTGCTGGGGCAATTCAAGCTCAAACTCAAAGACCGACTCAAGCGTTGCAAGACCCTTGACATCACTAGGATCGACTGCCGTTAGTCCTCCACCCATACTTCCGAGCACCGCACTTGGAAGTTGGTGAGCTGCAGCTGGAATAACGCGGGAAAGTCGGGCAGTCCAGGTTTCGCCCAATGCCTGCGGTACCTTGACTTCAATTTGTCGTGTTGCTAGGCGGACCGTATCAACATCGGACTGTGGAACGACCACTCTGACTAGCGGCGGCGCACCGGTCAGCACATAAGCGACAACTTCCCCTTTGCGCAAGTAGCGACCGGGCAAATCCGCTGCTTTGTCAATCAAGATCGTGCCCTGAAGCGCACTGCGCAAGGTCAGTCGCTCCGCTTCATCTTGTAAGCGCCCCAAAATGGCGTTTTCACGCGCCAGATCCTGCTCTAACTGTTGCGCCTTGGCCTGCGAAACACCCCATGAAGCGTCAAACTGTACGCGAATTTCATCGACTTTGGCTTTTTGAACGTCTACGCGGGCGATCAATCCGGGCTCGACACTTTGCATGACAGCCTGTCCTGGCGTCACAGTCGAACCGCTGGGCAGCAAGACTTGCCGAACAAAACCCCCACTTTCAGCACGCAAAATAGCTTGCTCGGGCAACCAAACCACTCCCTCAGTGCTGGTGTGGTACGAAACTGGCAATACAAATAAGCCCAGCGCAGCCGCCAGCACCATGCTGCTCAAAACCCACTTGATACGTGCACTACGATCAGCAAAACGCGGTGCGCTCCACAACGCCCTTAAGCCCTTGAAGATCGGCAAAAAAACGCTCGCAACCACTGCCCAAATAGCAATCACAGCACCTATCACGAAAAACTGCTGGCCCACCAAAATCGCAATAGTGATCGAAACGAACAACCGGTAGGCAAATGACAGCGGTGCATATCCAACAAACCAACGCCGCTCCCCTGGTGTCGCCGCGGACTGTTCTGGATTGCGCACGCCCAAGATGTAGCGCTCTACTAAATACTGCCAATAGCGCGTTGCACGACCAGCCAAGTTTGGACACTCAATCAGGTCAGCGAGGATGTAATAGCCATCGTAGCGCAGCAAGGGGTTAGCATTAAAAAATAATGTAGTAACACTGGCCAGCACCGCGATGTCATAAGCCATGGCCCGCAGCAGGCCTGGCTCCAATGCAAGCCAAAAATAAAATGCAATGGCAGCAACAAACAATTCTGCCAACATACCTGCCGCCCCTACCAACATGCGCTGCCACTTGCTTACAAAAGCCGACGCGTTGGAGACATCCACGTAGGGCACCGGATAAAACACCAGGAACATCAAACCCATCTCGTGGACCTCGCCACCGCCCAGACGACACACCAAGGCATGACCAAACTCATGTACCGCCTTGACCAGTGGAAACAGCAATGCAAGCATCAGCAAATTGTTACTGGCGAGCAATCGCTCACTCGAATTGCTGCTCAATTCACCCCAATGTGAGGGCATGATCACCAGAGCTGGAACCACTGCTGCGAGCCACAACAAAATACCACGCCAGCCATACAGTCGACCGAAAATTTTTGCAAGTAACTTGAGTAGACGATCCGGATCGAAGACCGGTAAACGCAGCGCGATGGGGTTACCTAGGCGACCCAACCACTTGCGTCGTTGCTGCATCTTTCGTCGCTCCAGCAACTCAACCGTGTCCGGCGTAATGTTGGCTTGCACAAGATCTGCCGAATGCAATTGACCCAGCAATCGAATCACGTCATCCTGCGTAGGTGTCTCATCGCTTGGATCAGCGTTCAAAATACTCCAAATCGCGTTCATGTCACGCTGACCGTCCATCAAACTGATAAGCCGGTAAGTAGTGAAGTTGAAGCGATGATGTTTGGCACCAAGACGATCTTCAATGACATACCAAACTTGGCCGCGATATTCGTGGCGATGCACCCTGACATTGCCGCGCAAACGTGGTTTTAGCGCCGCCAATCGGTACCACTCGCTTGAAAGCATCGGTCGGGTCATGTCATCATCCCGATTCTTATCAAGCAAGTTGAAGTCATGGCATCCACTTCCACCAAGTCAAACGCAACCAGTCAAACAGCGAGTGCGTCCAGATCCAGAGCAAACTACGTTGCTCGGCATCAACCTTGGCCACACCTTCCATATTGGGGCTGAGCTTGGGTGCTTTTTGGCCCAACTCTGCTTCAACGCGAAAGAAATTTCGACCACCTTCAGCCACGGCAATTGGCGTTAGCTTCTTGACGGTGAAAGGCCAAGCAGTTCCTGGGAGACTCGACAACACAAGTTCACCAACTGCCCCGTGTTTCACATAACCAACATCGCGCTCGTCAACTTTAAGGATGACTCGCCATGAATCGAGCGGCGCCAGTTCAAAAAGTACTTTCCCCAGCTCAAGCGGCGAACCCAGAAGTTGTGAAAGATCACCTTTAACAACCACTCCAGCGAAGGGGGCGGTCACTTGCACCCGGCCAAGCTTGGTAAGCACCAAATCCAGTTGGGCACGCGCTTGATTGGCCTGAGCCGCTGCCTGCTGCTGATCAACCCGGTTAGCTTTGGCCATCGCCTCAAGTTCCCTGCGCTGCGCCTGCTCCAACTCAGCCTCCCAACGAACCTGCTCCAATTTGAGATCGCGATCATCCAGCACTGCCAAGACCTGCCCACTTCTAACCACGTCACCAGCGCGCGCTGGAGCTTCACGAAGAAAACCCTCGAATGGAGCCACGGCGGACTGCTGTACTGCTCCCTCGACAACCGCCTGCGCCGAAACCCGATAGGTCGTCGGAACAAGACCCAATACCACCACCATTGCGGCGACCATAGCGCTGACCAGTTTGATCGCAGGGTAAGAGCTATCAGTGACTACGCCCAGCGCTAAGGCTCCTTGACGCCACCCGCGAGCCAACCAACTTTGCTCTGCTTGCCGCCTGAGTTCAATGACAGGCGCCAGCGCAAGGGCTAGCGCCTCAAAAAACTCCAACTCATGGACCTCAAATGGCCGTACCCGCTCCAGCATCAGCACACCTGACACCTCGCTGCTGGAAATCAGCGGCAAAGTGCATAAGGTCATGTCATGTTGACTTTGTGCATACCGGCGGTGAGCTTCCACAACGAGATGAACCGGCCCCTGCGGCGGCCAATCGATCCGCTGCCGTTGATCAAAGGCTTCGTGCATAGCTTGTGCGGCCAGATTGACACTCTCAGTACGCTCATCAAACCACGCTGCATTGGACATTGCCAAAACCTGAACTGACTTTCTCTTAGTCAGGCCCAATTGAACTTGCTGACACTGAAACTCCTCACTCATCCGATTCACCAACGCTAGGGCCACCTCGCGCAATGTACGCTCACCCAAACAGGCAATCAAGGTATCTAACAAAAGACCACCCTGGGCATTGCGGCGAATCTGGCTCTCTAGCTCGACTTGGCCCAACACTTCAATCAGCCAACCAGCGCCCCAATGCATCAGACGCAGTGCGCGCTCCAGCGCCTCCTCATCTGCCACACCCAAATCAAGAACTACAGCACCATGCAGCTTCTCGGAAAACGGCGCAGTGCCTTGCTGATGGCGTTGATGCGTTTGCAGTGGATAAGCTACGCGCGAATGGCCAAATTCATCTTGCCGCACCACCCCCTCACGCTGGCGCAGGGCCTCAGTAGCAACATCGGCAAGGTAACTCAAATCGCGGGCTTGTGGAATACTGGCAGTTGGTGCAAAACTGCCATCGGGTTGCAGCATCAACACCACACCAGCACGCACACTCAGCAGTGACTGGCCTAACACGGTGAGCCACGCCAGATAGAGTTCATCAAGCGTCTGAGCGCTGGCGAAATCCTGCCAACTGTCACGCTCAAAACTGCTTAGTTCAACCGAACCGTCTTGATGATAAGAACTCATGAAAGGCCAATATCGACCCAAACGACTCTGGCCCGGAAAGACACAACACTACTCATGCAATAATGCATCAAGAGATTTGAGGTCCTGCTCATCGATTGCACCCGCCGAAAATTTGAGTTGCAGCCCAGCTACCAGCGCTTGATAGCGCGCTGCCGACAAATCCCGGCGAGTTGTATACAGTTGCTGTTGCGCGTTGAGCACATCGACCCGTGTGCGAACCCCCACTTCCAATCCGCGTCGTGTCGACCGTACCTGCGTCTCACCAGACATAACAGCCTGCGCCAACGCCTGATTCAAGGCAATTCCGGATCGAACGCCCATTTGTGCTTGACGCGCATCGAGTGTCGCCTGCCGTTGGGCATTATCGAGCTCGCTTTGAGCGCGACTCAAATTGGCCGCGGCTTCGCGCGCGCGAGAACTCACTGCCCCGCCTTGATAAAGAGGCACTGAAAGTTCGAGACCAATATAGGCTGATTCGGTGTACTGGCCGTCAAAACCACTGAAATTGGTATTGTGATTTTTACTGTAACTGCCAATCAAATCAATTGTAGGGTAGTGACCTGCACCTTGTTTTTCTACCTCCTGCCGGGCGATCTGCTCTCCGGTCTGCCCAATCTCGACTTGCGTCGCGGTTAAAGCTGCATTGTCGACAAAAGTCTGCATCTGAGCCTCTGCAAGCAGATCTATATTGACCGACGAGTCGAGCGAAGCCAAATGCGGCAATGGGCTATTGATCACCTTTTCTAGCATTCGACGTTTGACTTCAAGGTCATTGCCGGCAGCAATTTCCTGAGCAATCGTCAAGTCATAACGCGTTTGCGCCTCGTTCACATCGGTCACTGGTGCCAACCCTACAGCATGACTGCGTTTGGTTTGCGCCAATTGCTGAGTAAACGCCTCCTTTTGTGCTCCCACTGTAGCCAGGGCATCCTGCGCTTGCAACGTTTCAAAGTAGGCCCTGGACACCCGCATCATCAAGTCCTGCTCGGCAAGCTTCAATTGTTGTTCTGCCAAGGCGGCCTGCAATTCACCTTGCCGGTAGGTTGCCAAATTTACCGGCCTTAGAAGTGGTTGATTCAAGGACAAACCCAGAGAGTCGGACGAGTAGTCTCTTGTTCCGTTGTAAGCGCTTGAGGACTCACGATTAGACTTAATGTTACCGTTAATCGTAATGGTTGGCCGCAATAGCGCGCGACCCTGAGCACTTTTTTCACGGCCAGCTTCAGCCGCATGAACTGCTGCCGCAAACTGGGCATCGTTGGCTCGCGCCAGCGCATAGATGGCACTGAGATTGGCAGAAGAAGCCAATGGCGTGGCAAACAAGGCGGTGATAACGACCGCAACAACAGGTGGATGACGCATGGTTGCTACCTCTCTCAACATTAGTGATTTGACCTTGCAGCTGAAAAATATCACTTGATTGGGCCGTAACGACCTTCGTACTGCGTCACCAGTTTGCCCAGCAGTTCACCTAATCTCTTGGTAGCGAAAGGGCTCATCACAATGCGGTGCGCCAACTCGATTTCAACCTCGCTGGTCATCCGATCCCAGTTGCTATTCATCCCAAAATTCAGCACCACTTCTTCTTGGGTGGAGTTGGCGTTAACAAAATTGGCATAAGAGCTCTTTAATTTTTCAGTGTTCCACGTAATCTTCGGTCCGGAGTCGCCTGAAGATTTGGCCAGATCAGCTGCAGAATTCTTGGTAGCGGTATCCATATGCATTTCACCTTTTTAAGTTGATAACAGTTCGCAAAAAATCTACAGGCGGACTCGCCATTCCTGGTTAGCAGTCCTTTTTGCGCCTAGCCAGCGAGGGATCCAGCCAGGCGAATGACGTGCTAACACCTTCTCAGTGGTTTTCACAGCATGCGATGAAATCCGAACCTTTTGGGCGTCTTCGTCGTGTTCATTATCGAGTTTACGTGCACCAGCGGCCATCGCGCGACGTGCCAAACGTGTATCAAATATGCGGGGTTGTCTCGCCAACATGGCTACCCCCCCGATACCACCCGTTAGTGATGACCACAACGCATCCGTCTCAGTCCATGCGTCTGTTTGCACCCCCCACCGCTCTGTGATCCAGCTGAAACTGCCGACCGCTTCGGTCGAATAGCCATTAGGAGTCTCCAGCAAACCAAAATGATCGGCTGAAATGGCCATAATATTAAATCGGCCACGATAGTCGACACCTGGCTTGCCGTCGTAGTCACCATCTAGATTTTCACCGGTTGAAGTCTTGAACGCGCTAGACCGCAAACGTATGCTGTAAGTACCCTCAGGCAGCAGTCCGGTCTCAGCGACAAACGTTACCCCAGCACCATCGGGATCGACCAGAACATGTCCCTTAATCTGAACATCGTCCCGCGTTACCACAATGCGTGAATCCAAGTCGCCAACACCCAACGCCCGCACATCAATCGGCTGATTGAATCGAATTCTCAGACCGCCACCGGTGATGACGACACCACGCACCTGCAGAGTCGACCCGGCCGCGGTTGTCGATGGAGAACTTTCCTCGTCCCATATGGCCGCCAATTGATCACCGTCATACCGGGTGCCGCTAACTCCGCTCTCGATTGTTGCGAACCCTAATGCTTGTGAATACGGGTGCGAACTGATGGCGTTAAAGTGCGACAAATAATCAACATTGAAGCCATCGGGTGCGTCAAAACTATAGAGATGCCGCCCATATGGCTGTTCGCGCAGATCAGCGTCATCTTTCCAGACCGCTACCGGCCCGGTGGTCTCTTGCACTGTTTTAAATTCAGAGTTCGTGCTATCACTCAGCACACGCACCCGCAGCGAATTGGCCGACCACATTCCATCCTCGTCCTGACCTCGCACATTCACAGCAATCGCCTCGATCGCACGAGTGAACACATGCGTTGTATTCACCTGTGCGCCATCCACGATGACGCTAGTTCCGTCACCCCAATCAACAAACCAACGACTCACTGCATCGGTCCCCAAATCGGCATACCCCAGTGCCAGCGTATAAATCTGTCCCACATGAGCGACCTCCGGACCCGTCGCAGTGATCTGAGGCGGCAAATTAGCAACATAGACATTGAAACTACGAATGCTGCTGACCCCAGTTGCATCAGTGACACGCACACTAAAGCTTGCATCTTTTGGACCGTCAAGCGCGGTCCATTCAATACGACCTCCAGAGTTCATGCTGGCTCCGGCCGGTGCGGCGTCCAACGAGTAAGCCAACTGATCGCCAACGTCCGCATCGCTCGCCTGAACAGTCACAAAAAGTTGCTCTGATTCATTGAGCACGAGATCATTCAATGCCGCCATAACCGGCGCGTCATTGACGGGTCGCACTGTCAAGCTCACAGTTGCCAAGCCACTGGTCAACACCCCGTCGCTAACTGTATAGGTAAAGCTGTCGTTGCCGTTGAATCGGCGCGGTAACCACCGTTGGCGTCAATACATCGCCTTCGGCGTCATAGTCGTTGCCGCGTACATCAACGACTAGCGCAACATCCTCATCGGTGGCATAGGCATCGTTGAATGCAGCGGGTACATCATTGACGGGTCGCACTGTCAAGCTCACAGTTGCCAAGCCACTGGTCAACACCCCGTCGCTAACTGTATAGGTAAAGCTGTCGTTGCCGTTACCGTGCGTTGGCGACTGCACCACTACTGGCGTCAATGCACTACTTTCTGCATCGGTATCATTCAAGCGAACGTCCAATACCAACGCAGTATCTTCGTCCGTGTCAAAGCCATCGTCACCCGCAACCGGAGCGCTGTTGCTTGGATTTATCGTGATAGACACGTTTGCGATCGCACTGCTGAGTGCCCCATCACTCGCGCGATAACTAAACTGATCGGCACCCACATACCCCGTGGTCGGTGTATAGACCACCTTTCCATCGCCGCTGACGCTAACACTACCATGTGCTGGGTTGAAGACGATCACTGGTATCAGCACAGAGGAATCCACATCGGTATCGTTGGCCAACACGTCAATCGTCACATCCTGGTTAAAGGCCGCAACCGCCGTGTCAGGCTGCGCCACAGGGGCTGCGTTGGTCGCCAGCACAGTAATATCCACTCGCGCCAGGGCACTGACCAACTCGCCGTCGCTAATCGTATAAAAGAAACGATCGCTACCGGCATAACCTGCATCAGGCTTGTAGGTCAGCGTTCCGTCACCATTGATGTTGAGCGTGCCATGCAATGGCGCCGTCACCGAGGCCACTTGAATGGGATCGCCATTGGCATCGCCGTCGTTGGCCAACACGTCCAGCAGCTGCGTGGTGTCGCGCGGTAAGCTGGCCGTGTCGGCGCCCGCCACTGGCGCAACGTTGCCCGCTGTGACGAAGGCCACGTTGTCGACGCTGACCTGGCTGCCCAGCGCGCCGAAGCCCAGCAGGTCGAAGCTCAGCAGCACCGGCTGTGCCGCGGCGATGCCGGAGACATCAATGCGAACCTGGATCGTGCCATCCGCGGCACTGGGCAGCACCGTGGTCGTCAGTCCGTTGAAGGTGATGCCACTGGCGGCGAAGACCTGCCCGTCGCTCTGCACATTGATCGCCGCATCGGTGCTCGACAGGCCGATGCCGCCGAGCAGCGACCGACCGGTATTCAGATCAAGCAGCGCCATCTCAAAGGCATCGCCGATGCCGGAGCCCGCAGCGCCGAACTGTACGTCACTCAGGTCGAAGGTGAGGAAGCGCGCACCCAGCGGCACCAGCATCTGCTGCGACAGGCTGGAGTTGAAGGTGGCGTCCTCGGCCAGCGTGGCCTGTCCGCTGGCGATGTTGACCGCGCCGCGGGTGGTCCAGGCGGTCGGGTTGTTGAACACGCCATCGGTCACGCCGCTGGCCAGCAGGCCGGAATCGATCAGCGTGGTGCCGACCTCCACCTGGATCAGTAGGTCGGTGGCCGCTGGCAAGCGGCGCTCGCCGACATTGAGCTGCGCGTTCATCGCGTCGGCCAGCTCGGCCTCGGCATGCGCCAGCCCAAGCATGTGGCCGTATTCGTGCACCAGCAGCGTCAGCAAGTCCATCCGGTCGGCGGCTGCCCCAGCAACGCCCCAGTAGCTTGCCTGACCGTCGTTGAACAGGTACTCATCGTTCGATGCCGGTGTCGCGTCGATGTACCAGCCACGACCGGCGGCATTGTCGTCAATGTAGACCGTGCCGCCCTGCCCCAGGATGCCCACGCTCAGCCCGAGCACGTCGCGCTCGAGGTCGGTGACCACCAGTTGCACGTCGCCCAGCAAGTGCACGTCCGCACCCACGGCCGCCCAGGACGCACGCGCCTGCGCCGACAGCCCGTCCAGTGCCGAAACGATGGACAAAGCACTCGTCGAATCGGCCGCGTCGAGCATAGTGACCGTGGTGCTGCCATGGGCCGGGTTCAGGTGGGTCGCAGCGCTGTTGGCGCTACTGCCGCCACCCGCGCGCAACGGGCCTACCTGCAGCGGGTTCACCAGCAGCGATGCCGTCGCGGTGCCAGTGCCCAGGTCATCGTCCTTGACGGTGACGCTGATGCCCAGTGTCTTGGCCGGCTGCGGGTTGGTCGGATCGCCGATGAAGGTGCGCGAGAAGTTGTAGAGACCGGCACCGGCCGGCAGCGTGTCGGTCTGCGTCACGCCGTCGCCCCAATCGATGGTGATGTCGAAGCTGTCCTGGCTGCCCGCGTCGTTGACGGCCAGCACATAGCTGGCGGTGTCGCCCTCGGTGATAGCCGTAGGCGCCAGGCTCAGGCTCAGAACCGGATCGGTGTTGTTGACATGCAGATTGACCGTGGTCGTGCCGGTGGCGATGTCGCTGTCGTCGTCCTTCAGCTCGACCGTGAACACCAGGTCGTCGCCGTTGGTGCCCTCGGGGCTGTCGTCGGCCACCGTAATCGGGATCTCGAAGCTGCCGACGCCATCGGAGAACATGACCGTGCCCACAGCGCTGCCACCATCCCAGCTCACCTGGACCTCGTGCGTGTCCTGCTTTCCCTTGTCGATGAAGATGCCCGGGCGGCTTGTTGCCCAGCACCACGGTGCGGGTGCGAGTGCCTTCACCGCCGTCGTCGTCGATCACGCGCACGGCAATCACCGGATAGTCCACCGGCGTACCCGTGGGGTTGTCGTCCTGGTAGACATGCTTGGCGGTAAAGGTGCCCGGCGCGCCGGCCGTGGGCGCGCTGATGTCGGCAGGGCTGAGCGTGGCATCGACGATGGTCGACTCGCCATCACCCCAGTAGATTTCGACCTTGTAGCTATCGTTACCCATGCCTACGTCGGTGAAGGTGCCGCTGACCGTGACCTCGCCGGCTTCGTACAGGCCACCGCTGGGCTCTTGCGCCGTCAGGGTGATCACGCTGGGGGCCGCGTTGTTGACCACCTGTCGGGCAAAGGCCGTGTCCGCGCCGATCACGTTGGTGGCGGTGATGCCGATGCTCACGCTGTCTTGTGCCGTGCCGGTGGGCTTGTCGTCGGCGATCAGGTGCCACAGCGCAAACGAGGTGGTGCCCGCCGGCGCCTGCACATGGTCGACCTGGGCCGAACCGTCGTTCCAGACCACGGTGATGTCGACCGGCTTGGTCGGATCGGCGGGCGCGAAGCTCACCACCAAGTGCGACTGCTGGCCTTCGACGATCGGACCGTCCACCTGGGCCTGCAGGCCCTTGGAGAAGCGCACGTCGTCGAGGAAGAAGACCTGGCTGATCAGCTGGTTGAGCGTCGCCACGCCATTGACCACCGCGATCGCGTCCTTGGCCAGGTCGTACAGCGGCAGGTTGTTGTCGATCACGTCGGTGCCGGTGACCTTGATCTCGATCTCGGCCACCTTGCCCTTGAAGCTCTCGGGCACCACGAAGCTGTAGTTGATGCGCTGCATGAAGCTGGCCTGCAGCGTCACCGGGGGCAAGGGCACGTCGGCCAGGCTGGGGTCGAGCGAGGTGTGGCGGAAGGTCACCTGCACCTGAGCATTGGGCGACGACATCAGCGGCGCGAAGATGTTGAAGCTCAACACCGGCTGGTCGGCGGGCACCAGCAGGCGGTTGTGGGTGATGGTGTCGAGGTTGACGATCGAATTGATCGCGTCCTTGACCACCTGCGGCGTAGCGCCGCCGAACATCTCGTCGACCAGCGTGCGGATCAGCTGGCCACCGCCCATCAGCAGGCCGTAGTTGCTCTTGTCGCCCAGCTCCCGCTTGAGCAGCACCTCGACGTTCTTCTTCAGGAAGGTCTTCAGCGCGTCGATACCGACCCAGTTCACCGATTCGGTGCTGCCGTCAATCTTGAAGGCATCGGCCGGCTTGGGCAGGTTCGGGTCGACCGTATTACCCAGCGTCAGCAGGTCGTTGACGATGCTGGTGATCGACTTGTCGAAGGTGTCGAACAGCTGGTCCGACAAGGTCACCTTGGCCTTGTTGTTCGGGTCCTTGGACCAGGTGTCCTCGTACCAGGTCTTGTAGCCCGCGCTGCTGCCAGCGCCGGGCGCCTGTGGCACGCCGAAGGTGTCGGCCTTGGCCTTGTTGATCAGCACGCCGATGGTGGCGTCCCAGACCTTGTCGAAGACCTTGTCGATGACGGTCTTGACGAGTTCGAGCGGGTTGGTCTCGAAGACGAACAGGCCGGTCAGGTCGAGCGAGCCCAGGGGGCCGAGGTTGAGGTTGAATCCCTCGCCGCCATGGAACGACCAGCCCGGCAACTCGTGCGAGAATGGGAAGCGGTACTTGTCGCCGGTGCCGCCCAAGCGCCTATACAGCGATTGGCGCAGGCCGTTCTCGAAGTTACCGTTGAACACTGTCGGCACCACCTCGGAGCCGGTGGTGACCTCGGTGTTGTCGAATTCCGCCGGGTTCTGCGGTGTGGCCGACGACGCCGGCCGAAACGACGCACCGCCGCCCGCTGGGCTGTAGTACCAGCCGTTGGACACGCCCTCCCACAGGCCACTGGGTGTGGTGTACCAGGGTGTGGTGTTGAACTGGAAGCTCGGCAGGTTGCCCACCGTGCGCGCGATCACGCCCTGGTCGACCACGCGGCGGTAGATCGGCGACTCGGCAAACGACAGGATCTGCGTGTCGGCCGTGCCGGCATACCACTGCCAGACGCGGCTGTGCGGTCCACCGAAGCCGAAGCTGAAGCTGAAGCTGATGAACGGGTAGCTGGAGAACGGCGCCCCGCCCTCGAAATCATCCTGCGTGAAGCCGGCGCGACCGTCGAGCAGCAGGCTCATCGTGGCGCCTGGCACAGCCACGCCATTGGGCGTGGCTGTGACTGCGGTGCCGCTGACGCCGTAGGTGGTGCCGGTTGCCGTGAGGCCCACGCTGCCGGTGGCCTTGGTCTGGTAGTAGTTGTCGAGGAAGCCGACGTTGCTCCACAAGGCCACGTTGGGGTCGCTGAAATCACCGTAAGGGATGTCCAGCGCGACACCGAAGCGCTCGGCCCAGGTCAGGAATGAATCGATGCCCGACTTGATGCGGTTGAGCGTGACGAACGACACCTGCGCGCCCGGCAGGATCAGCGACGCCGCCTCGGCCAGCAGGATGGTCTTGCTGATGGCGCCCAGCACCGTGGCGACCGGCACGTTCAGCGAATCCTGCTTCTGGTCGTGCGGGTCCAGCGTCGTCATCTGGATGTTCTGCACCGTGGGATTGAACACGCCCATGCGCTGCACGATTTCACTGTTAACCACGGTGCCACGGCTGTGGCCGATGAACTGCAGCGGCGACGCGAACAAGTTGCCGCTGGACTTGGCGTTCAGGTCGGCCAGCGAGGCATACAGCGCGTCGGCCGCGGCCTCGGAGAAACCGGCATCGCTGATGTCGGACTCCTTGACCCAGTCCGACACCAGAACCACCGCCTTGCCGGGCTGCAGCGCAGCCACGCCCACCGTGTGGGTGACCGGGTCGACCCACTCACCGGTGTTCTTGTTGTAGACCAGCACCGCGCCGCCGCCGGCGGCTTCGACGATGATGCGCGCCAGTTCCAAGAAGGCTGCGGGCTGCTGATACGGCGGGTCGCTCAGCTCGGGCAGCGGGTTGAGCTGGAAGCCGTGCGTCAGCACGGTGACGACGTTGTAGGCGGCGCCGGTCTGCACCGGCTTGGCGTTGAAGCTGCTGGATTCCTTGAAGGTCTCGCCGTTGGCCAGCAAGCGCACACCCCAGAAGTAGGTCTGGCCCGCCGTCATCAGCTTGGCAATCTCGGGCGGCAACGTGATCTGGTGGATTTCGGACGTCAAGATGTCCGAGGTCCAGAGCCGGTTAGGGTTGTTGTCGGCGCCGGTCCAACTGGGATCAGACTCGAACAGCGAGGTGCGCTCACGCGGCGCGTCGTCGGGCCACAGGCCCTGGCCGGGCTGCAACGCGCTGAGATAGACGCGTGTGACGTACTCGGTGGTGCCCAGCGCGTCGGTGTCGACGTCCCACTCGAAAGTGATGGCCTCGGCGCTCTCGCCGACCTTCAGCGCGCCAGTGGGCGCCAGCAGGGTGAGCGGGTCGTAGGGCTGAATGGCAAACCCGCGCATGTAGCGCGCCACCGAAATGCCCGGCAGGTTGACCACCGGATATTCCCGGTCGATCGGCTGCTTGGTGTAGTCAACCGCGGTGCCCGGATTGGTGGCCTTGTCCAGCAGCGCATTGACGTCGAACACCAGCACGTCGCCCGGCCCGCGGTAATTGGCGTACAGCTTCTGGCCGTCGGACGACAGCTTCAGCTCGGTAGCGAAGGCCAGCGGGATCGGCGTGGTCGCGGCAAGGATCTGCGGCGCACTCCTGAGACCGAACGGATCCTTGATGATGCCGATCTTGGACCCGGTCTCGTGCGTGTCCATGTACTCGATCATCGTGCCAGGCGCGTTCGAGCCCACCGACATCGGCACATTCCAGTCGACAACGAAGGCCCAGTTCAGGTCGGCCGTGACCACCACGTCCACCGGGTTGCGGATGTAGAGCTGGTACTTCTGCTGGGTGTTGTTCGACAACTGCAGGTTCACGGTGCCGACCTTGGCGGTGAAGCCCAACGGGTCGTCGTTGGTGACGGTGATGGTCTGCAGGCCACCCAGCCCCTGGCCCTTGAGCCGCGAGGTGAACACCATCTTGTCGGCCTTGGACGTGGCCGAGATGCCGTAGGGCTCCAGCCCGCCATCGAGGTCGGCGATAACCTCGTGGTACTTGCGCAGGTTGGCCGGATGCGGCACTTCGACGGTGGGCTGCGGCTTGTCGGCCTCGTCGACGTTGATCACCAGCACCTTGCCGGCGTCACGGCCGCCTTGTACCCAGGCCTTGGTACCGCCGAACAGCTCGGTGGCTGGCGCCGTGATGTACAGCCGTGTGCCATTAGCGTTGACGGCCATGTCGTTGATCTTGCCGGTGGTCGAATACGTCGAATCGATGGTGATGACATCTACCAACTTGTTCAGCGAGGTCGAACCCGGGTTGATGTTGATGACGAACACCGACCCCTGGCAAGCCACGTAGAGGTAGTGGCCGTTGGGGTCGAGCACCATCGCGGTGGGCGTCTGGCCATAGGGCAACTCGATATAATCCAGCTCTGGCGTGCTGGGCTTGGCGTCCATGGGGTCGAGCGTGATGCCGTCGATGACCACAATGGCACCCTTCTTGTCGCCACTGGGGATCACCGCCGCAAAGATGCGCGCCAAGTCGGGCGTGGCCGCCGTGGCCACTGCGGTGCGTCCCAGGTCGATGACCTTGATGACCTGCTCAGGGCCACCGACTGGATCGCCTTTGCGCTGGGTATCGATGACCAACACGCCATCGGCCCAGTGGCCGGGCGAGACCTGACCAAGACCCGCCGAAAAGGCATAACCGCCCTGGTTGCGGATGTGGAAGACCGCGCTGTCGGCGTTGTTGGTCGAGGTGCTGGGCAGGCCGTCGGGGCCGACCACAGGCAGCACGTCGGGGCGCCGCACGACGATGTCGGCCAGTCCCAGCACCACCGTTTTGGGCACAGTCACAAAGACCTGCGTGTCGGTGGACGAAGCATCCACCGCAGCCTCAATCGCCAGCCCACCCTGGGTAAACACCACCTTGGTGGCGGTGATCTCGGCCGTGCCCGACTTGAAGTGCGTTCCCTGGATGGTCAGCAACTGGGTGTCGGGGTCGTAGTGAGGCGCATTGGCGTCACCAGCGATGACCGGCGCCTCGGTGACGGTCGGCAGCGGCTGCGGCACCGTGGCGCGGATGCGCGCATCGGTGTTGCCCGCGTCCACCGAGATCTGGAAGTTGAGCGTCTGGTCGGCGTACTCGGAGTAGGCGTTGATGACCTTGGCCTGCTCGACCAGCGGGAAGGTGATCGTCTTGAGGTAGTACATCAAGCCGATCAGGCTGGTGCCGCCGACGAACAACAGCGCCGGATTGAACATCTGCTGCAGGTCGATCGTCAGCCCGCGCACCGGCTTGTTGGCGCGTGCCATCAGGATGTTGCCGTTCTGGCTCAAGCCCGGCCACGGCGGCGAGGCGCTGCGAGCGTAGCCATCGGTACCGACCACGCCGTCGTCGACCGGCATCCAGTAGCTGCGCAACACGCCGTCGGGCACGTCGGACTGCACCTCGACGAAGAAATACACCTTGTCGCCAGCCTGTAGGTTGCCGGCCTGAACCGCCAGTTGCATTGGCCCGCTGACGGTCGATCCGCTCACCTCCAGCTTGAACGCCGCCGCAAAGTCCATGGCCTCGGGCAGCGGTGCCGACAGGTCGGTGGCCGCCAGCGTGCTGATGCTGACCTGCGCATCGCCCGCCAGCTGGCCCTGGCCGAATGCGACCAACTGACCACCGTCGCCCAGCACTACGCCGCCGTCGGTGCCGATGGTGGCCGGCTGGGTGGCATCACCCCGCACCGCCTGAACCACACGCACCGGCACCACCTGTTCGGCGCCGCGGTGGATCACTGTGACCGTGGTGTTGCCGTCGGCCAGCGCCAACAGCTTGCCGTCGGCGTCGACACTGAGCAGGCGCGTGTCGCCCACGTAGTAGCGCGTGCCGCTGTCCGCACCGGAGACGAAGGTGCCCTCGCCGGACTGGATCACCATCTGCCGCGCGGTGCCCGGTGTCAGCGAGATCGCGTCGGGGTAGGCATCAATGCCGAAGTAGTAGGCACGCAGATCGCCGGGCGATTGCGGCACGCCCACCGCTACAGCGGTGGCGGCCTGGATGTTGCCCCGGGTGGCAGTCAGCACCGTGGCGCCGCCGGCAACGCCGGTAAGCACACCGCCACCGCTCAGCTTGGCGATGCCGGGGTCAAGGGTAGCCAGCGTGACGTAGTCGGGCGTCAGGGTGACATTCAGCTCGTCGCTGAAATCACCGACCAACTGCACCGTGGCCAGGTCACCGGCGCGCAGCTTCCACTCCCGCAGGGTAAAGTCAACCCGCACCAGCTGGGCGTCGCTGACGTTGATGGTCAGCGTGGTCGGCGCCGAGGCGGCGTAACCATCGTCGGCCACCAGGGTGACGGTGGCCGCACCGGTGTAGCCCGCGGTGGGGCTGAACGACAGCGTGCGGCCGTCGCCGGTGATGCGTGCCACGCCGTGGGTGCTACCGGTCACGCGCAGGCTCAGGCGATCGCCTTCGGGGTCGGCCAGCAGGCTGCCCACCGGCTTTTCCACCGTCAGGTCGACGTGGGTCTTGAACGTGGTGGTGCCCGCGGTGGGCGCCTGGTTGGGCACATAGCCCAGGTTGGCATACAGCAGCTGCGAGTCGCTGGCATCGACCACGCCGTCGAGGGTGAAGTCGGCAGCGGCGTCGTACGCCCCTGCCCGCGCCGCGGCCATCAGGTCGGCGTCACGGCCGTCGACACGTTGGTCGCCATTGGCGTCGCCCGCGACGAACAAGCGCAGCGCGTAGCCGCCAGCACCGGCCCCGGCCAGTTGCAGCAGTTGCAGGCCCGCCCGGTCGATGCGGAACAGTGCGAAGGCCTGGTTGCCCTGCACCCGCGTGAGCACCGGCGTCAAGCCGGCGATCTGCGGCAGCGCCGGCGCCAGGGTGCCCGCGCTGGCCCCGATCACCACGCCCAGCAGCACGGCGCCGCCCGGGGTGGCATCGATCTCGCTCTGGCGCACCGAGAAGGCCAGGCGCTCGGTGGCGCCTTCGGCCA
>JFJP01038010.1_pt1 | contig 20379 bp, 17 predicted proteins | sample 431651 | NCBI WGS metagenome assembly JFJP01 (sample SAMN02602958, study PRJNA72255) | Microbial mat metagenome, whole genome shotgun sequencing project. | biome: fresh water; feature: sink hole; material: water; isolation source: purple microbial (photo- and chemosynthetic) mats found in...
CGCAGGCGGACCGGGTGCCGAAATTGATGGGCGATCTTTTCGGCTGGCTGGCCGTAACCGAATCCCATCCGCTCATTGCCGGCTCGGTTTTTCATTATGAGTTTGAATTCATCCACCCCTTTGCAGACGGCAATGGACGCATGGGGCGATTGTGGCAGAGCCTGATTCTGGCTCGATGGAACCCCCTGTTTGCCGATATTCCGGTGGAAAGCATGATCTTCGAAAATCAGGCCGAGTATTATCAAGCTTTGCAGGAAAGCACCCGAAAGACTGACTCCGCGCCTTTTATCACTTTCATACTGCAGATGATTCTGGATGCCGTGGCCACTTCCGCCCCCCAAGTCACCCCCCAAGTCACCCCCCAAGTCAGGGAGCTTCTGGCGGTCATCCGTGGAGAGATGAGCCGTGAGTCCCTGCAATCCGCCCTTGGCCTGTCGGATCGTAAATCCTTCCGTGAGCGCTACCTCAACCCGGCCCTGGCCGACGGCCTGATTGAAATGACCATCCCCGAAAAGCCTAACAGCCGCCTGCAGAAATACCGACTCACCGGCAAAAAATCCGTTATTCCGGTTCAGCCAGATTGATATGCGCGGCCTGATCGAATCTTAACTTCACCCTTTCTCCCACCCGGCTTTTCTGCATCAGATATTTGAAAATATCGGGATCATGCCGGGTCCGGGCGACAAACCGGTGGTTGTCCTCGTTTTTTCCATAGATCAAGGCATAGGAAGGGGTCTGTTCGATGGAAAAAATGACGGTATAGGTTTCGATGATGCCGGTGCCGATCATCTCTTCTTTGATGTTCATCGGGGGATTCCCTGTCAGGGGATTTTTTTGGTCTTCGATGTGATCTTCTTTGATTTCCCGGGGATTGGGCTCTGATCCGTAAACGCCGGCTGCATGTTTGTGCATGAACCAACCCAGGGCGGTGACAAGACCGTTTGACTGGGCGCCATTGGAAATTTTTTCTGCAAGCGTTGCAACCGCATGAAGATTGTAATTGTTGCCGGGGCCGCCGAAAAATCCGAGTCCTCCGGTAAGGGTGAGGGATCGTGGGTCGTCGTCTCTAATTCCGATCATTTTTTTGGCAATGGAGACGGCACAGGGAAAGCAGGAATAAAGGTCAAAACAGTCCAGCTTTTCCAAAGGAAGGGACGATCGTATCAGGGCTTTTTTAACGGCAGCCTGAAGCGGCGGGCTTGAGGTGAAATCGGATTTTTCGATCATAAACCGCTGGCGGTCTTCCGCATAACCGCCGCCCAGAAAATAAACCTTTTGCCGGTTTTTCATTTCATATTTTTTGGCTGCCGTCTCAGACATCAGAATGATGGCCGCTCCCTGATCCACGGTGACAAAGGAATTCATGAGTTTGGTATAAGGAAAAGCAATGGGTCTGTTGAAAGGTCCGGGAGTGATGATGTCTTTTGGTGTTTTTATATCCCTTGTCCAGGCAAAGGGGTGTTCCGCTGCTGTTTTGCTGAAGGAAGACCACATTGTTCCGATTTTCATGAGATAGGAGTTCAGATCAAGGCCGGAATCAGCCCAGAGGGCGGTTTCAAAAAGAGGGAATCCCTGCATGGGGTGTTCCATGCCATGCTGATTTTCAAGAGGAGTAGACCCGATCCTGTCATCTCCCGGATAATTTTCCGGTATACCCCGGAAAAGGGCACTCTCAACTTTCTCTGCATGCGGGCCTCGCTGGATATATGTTTCAGCACCGGCGATGAGGATGGAATCAAGCTTATTATCCGCAATCATCCCGGCTGCCATGTTGATGAGTGTCTGGGGGGAATTCCCACCGATCCCGGAAACATGGGTGAATTTCGGCGTGGCACCAAGGTCGGCTGCAAGCTGTTTGTCCGGGGCAGGATAATTCCGGCTCAGGGTTCTGACCACCATAATGCCGTCAAGCCGGTTGAGAATTTTTTCCGATCCCACTTTCCGGGCAGCTTCCAGAGAGGCTTGATGCATAAGGCCCATGGGATCCTGTGGTTCTTTTTTCAGGTTTTTGGGTTGAACAACCTGACCCCATCCTGCAACAACAACATTTGGTTCCATATGATCAGAAATCCTTTTTCAGCTCCAGTTTTTTAAAAGTGTCTCGTAAAAATCTTTTTTTGTCAACCCGGGCATTTTCGGTCTTTTTGCTTTCAACCCGTTTCGATCTCGGTCCTTTCACAGGTTTAGACCGGTATGAAAAAATTGCAGTCTCTGTATTCAAGCCCTTGTCCATGAAAATAGGTTCTTTCTGTTATTTTCATAGATCCCTTTTGATCGACCATCATTGTTGTGGAAGACCTTGTGCCGTAAGTTTCGCTCTCAATGAACAGGGGGGATAGAATTCTTTCCCATTCAAGCCCCACGCCTGTTTCAGGAAGCCTGTCATCATCGGGGACGGATGAATCTTTTAAAAATGAAAAAAGATGATCCGGTGTGAGGGTGTCGGTCATTGCATTTTTCATTGCTTTTTTGCCTGATTCCACCTTGGGCCAGGGGGTGTTGAGAAACCGGTTGGAAAGGCCGTGGATGCCGGGTGTGATTTTTTCAATCTTATTGGTAAGGCTTGTGAACCAGAAAAGATGATCCACATTTCCGAAAATCAGGTTGAACCCATTATATGACATGGCGTTTGATCTGAAATCATGAATAAATTCTTCCGGGGATTTTTTTGAGTTGAGAAAATCGATGATAATTTCACCCCTCGTAGGCGCATTCGGTTTTAAGGCGGCCGGGTTTCGATAATTGGTAAGTGCGGCAAACATTCCATTTCTGTGAATGCCGAGCCACGTGCCGCCCTGTTCAAGGTCTTTTCCTGCAAGAAGATCAGGAGAGTCTTCCCAGAACTGCATGGGCAACGTGGGGCGCCGGTAAAATTCATCTCTGTTGGCCGCAAGAACCAGGGGATATTCTTCCGACACTTTATATCCAAACACAATCAAACACATGGATAATTCCTTGTTTTTTATCTGTCTCTTTGTTATTGATCTTATATTGTAGTTAAAATGTAACTGTTAATAATGAAAAAATCAATATTGATGGAGGCTTTAAATGAAGAATGTAGTCATTGTCAGTGGTGTCAGAACACCTGTGGGGTCCTTTGGCGGCGTATTAAAAGATGTGCCTGTGGTTGAACTCGGAACCTATGTCATGAAAGACGTCCTGAAAAGAGCCGGATTAAAACCCGCGGTTGATACAGCCCAGGACGAATTTTCACCCGATACTTTAAGAGCTCAGGGCATGATTGACCTTGAGAAAAAAGGATATGATTATGATGACTCTTTGGCCCCTGTATTTGTTGATGAAGTCATCATGGGCAATGTTCTCCAGGCAGGACAGGGACAGAATACCGCCCGCCAGGCCATGATCGCTGCCGGAATATCAAGACAAAGCGCTGCCTTCACCATCAACAAAATCTGCGGTTCCGGACTCAAAGCCATTGCCCTTGGCGCCCAGGCCATTATGGCAGGCCAGGCCGATGTCATCATTGCCGGCGGGCAGGAAAGTATGAGCAATGCGCCCATGGCCTTGACCAAAGCCAGATGGGGACACAGGATGGAACTGACCGGTATCGGGCCGGTTCATGATCTCATGGTATTTGACGGATTGTACGAGATTTTTTATGGATACCACATGGGTCTTACGGCTGAAAATATTGTTGAAAAATACGGAATTTCAAGAGAAGAGCAGGATCAACTCGCTCTGCTCAGCCACACCAGAGCCTTTGCCGCCGTCAATGATGGCACTTTTGCCAAAGAAATCATTCCAGTGGTGATCAAGTCCAGAAAAGGGGATATCATTGTGGATAAAGACGAGCGCCCCATGCAGACCAGTATGGAAAAACTCGGAAAATTGGCCCCGGCCTTTAAAAAAGGCGGAAGCGTTACCGCAGGCAATGCATCCGGCATTAATGACGCGGCGGCTGCGGTTCTTCTGATGTCTGAAGAAAAGGCAGATGCTCTGGGTCTTGAAAAACTTGCAAAAATTAAGGCGTTTGCCTCCGGCGGTCTTGATCCTGCCTATATGGGTCTCGGGCCTGTCCCGGCTATCAGAAAAGTCCTGAAACAGACCGGCATGGGTATCGGCGACATTGATCTGATTGAACTCAACGAAGCTTTTGCCGCCCAGGCCATCGGGTGCATGCGGGAACTGAAGATTGATGTCGAAAAACCCAATGAACTCGGATCAGGAGTTTCCATTGGCCATCCCATCGGCTGCACAGGGGCCAGACAGGTGGTTACGGCCATCCACCAGATGAAAAGAAAAGGCTATTCAACGGGCCTTATCTCCATGTGTATCGGTGGCGGTATGGGTATGGCAATGATCATCGAAAGATAAGATTTGCCCTTTACTTGGATGCATTAAAATGGTAAGAAATCTATAATTTTAACAGGCTTTAAATATTTGAAATAAAATGAATAAAGGGGTGTTTTAATCATGGATATTCCCAGGAAATTAGGCATACTGATTTATACAGCGGTTCCAGCCATTGTCGGCGGCGGAATCGTATACCATTTTTTTGGAAGTTTTGTTCACGTTATCATATTTGAGTCTCTTCTTGTTCTGGCAACCCTTGGTTTGATCAGAAACTAAAAAAAAGATGACTGTCAGATAGATGTAAAGCCGTATTTATGCAATCCTTATTGCATAGTACGGCTTTACACGGTTATTTTCCCTTTTCATTTCCCAGGCCTTTGACGAACAGATTGGTGGACCCGTGGAACAGCATATTTATCAAAAAGCGGTTTTTATCTTTTTTATTGTTTTGTTCTGCATTGCAATTTTTCTTGCAGGCCAACTCATAGCCCCTTTTTTTGCTGTTATCATTCTCGGGATTGTATCCACAGGAATTTTCAGCCCTGTTTTTAGATTATTTTTAAAAAAACTGCCCCCCAATGCAGCATCTGCTTTCACCTGCACCCTGATCTTTTTTGTTATCTTCATTCCGGTTGTCTTTTTTTTGGGTATCCTTTCCAACGAAGCCTTTAATCTTTATGTCATGGCCAGAGATGCAGTGGTTTCAAACCATCTGAAAGACCTTCTTGAAAATACCCATATCCTGGAAAGGGTCAATGAATTTCTTGCCAGTACGGGAGTTTACAAGACCGTTACCTGGGATGAACTCATCAGTCCCGTCTCGAATCTGGCCAAGATTGTCGGGTTTTCCCTGTTTGAGCAGGCCGGACTCATCACCTCCAATGTGTTCAGCCTGGTATTGTATTTCTGTCTCATGCTGATGGTGGTGTTCTACATGCTCATAGATGGGGACAAATTCATTAAATATCTCTATGATCTGTCCCCGCTGTCGGATGAGCATGATGCCAAACTTTTTGAGAAATTTACCGGGATGGCCGGTGCTGTATTGATCGGGAATGGGATTGGCGGATTCATCCAGGGGCTTTCAGGCGGACTTTTGTTCTGGTTTTTAGGCCTGAATTCTCCTTTCCTCTGGGGAGTTGTCATGGCCTTTGTTGCTTTTTTGCCCATTGTGGGCGTCGGCGTCGTCATGATCCCTGCAGCAGCTATCCTGATGCTGAAAAATAAAATTCTTACCGGGATTTTTGTTATTATTTTTTATGCCGTGCTGTCCTGGGGGATTGACTATATATTTAAACCCAAAATGGTGGGTAACCGTGTCAGCATGCATCCTCTGATTGTGTTTTTTTCCATTATCGGCGGATTGAAAGCCTATGGAATTCTCGGGATTATTTATGGACCTTTGATCGCTACCTTTTTTTTAACCCTTGCAGATATATATTTCTCAAGTTTTCAATTTATGGTTGAACCCGGAAAGAACAATAAAGCGGAAGCATTATAAAGAAAAATAATTGGAGCACTAATTTTGACAGAGAACAAAGACATCAATGTGACCAGTATTGAGAAGGAGATGAAACAATCTTATCTCGAATATGCCATGAGCGTTATTATCGGAAGAGCCCTGCCCGATGTCCGGGACGGACTGAAACCGGTACACAGGCGGTCCCTGTATGCCATGCAGCAGGTCAGAAACGACTGGAATAAACCTTATAAAAAATCCGCCCGTATTGTCGGTGATGTCATGGGTAAATATCATCCCCACGGCGACTCTGCCATTTATGACACCATCGTCCGTATGGCCCAGGATTTTTCCTTAAGATACCCCCTGGTGGACGGCCAGGGAAATTTCGGGTCAGTGGATGGCGATTCCCCTGCTGCCATGAGGTATACGGAAATCCGGATGCGAAAGATTGCCCATCAGATGCTGGCTGATCTTGAAAAGGAAACGGTTGACTTTGTCCCCAATTATGATGAAACTCTTGAAGAACCTTCGGTGCTGCCCACAAAATTCCCGGCCTTGCTGGTAAACGGCTCTTCCGGTATTGCCGTGGGTATGACCACCAATATTCCTCCCCATAACGTCAGGGAAGTCATCGGAGCCCTTATCCAGCTTATCGACAATCCATCCATGGATATCAGCGATCTGATGGAATTTATACCCGGACCTGATTTCCCCACCTATGGCCATATTTATGGGACCAAGGGAATTCATGAGGCTTACAGTACAGGGCGGGGGATCATTACCCTTCGGGCCAAGGTTGAAGTTGAAGAAAATAAAAAGACCGGCCAGGAAAGTATTGTTGTGACGGAATTGCCTTACCAGGTCAACAAGGCAAAGGTGGTTGAAAAAATCGCTGAGCTCATGCGGGACAAGGTCATCACCGGCGCATCCTTTGTTCGGGATGAATCCGACCGGGACGGAATGCGCATGGTCGTCGGGCTGAAAAAAGATCAGATGGCTGAGGTCGTTATCAACCAGCTTTATAAGCATACCAATCTACAGACCAGTTTCGGCATTATTTTTCTTGCCGTTGTTAATAACAGACCCCAGCTTTTGACATTAAAAGAGATTTTGAATCATTTTATCAGCCATCGAAGAACCGTCATTGTCCGCCGAACCCGGTTTGATCTGAAAAGGGCTGAAGAAAAAGCCCATATCCTGGAAGGACTTAAAATTGCCCTGGACCATCTGGATGAAGTGGTGGCCCTGATCCGGGCGGCCCATTCCCCTGAGGAAGCCAAAAGCGGCCTTATGTCCATATTTACGCTGACGGCCATCCAGGCTCAGGCCATACTGGATATGAGACTTCAAAGACTGACCGGACTTGAAAGGGAAAAGATTGTCAGTGAATATGAGGCGCTGTTAAAGGATATAGAATGGTTTAAAAAGATACTTTCCAGCGATGATGTGGTCCGGGGTTTGATCAAGGATGAGTTGAAAGAACTGGATGAGGAATTCGGGGATTCAAGGCGGACGCAGATTGTTGAAAGTTCGGCTGAAATCAGTATCGAAGATCTGATTACAGAAGAAGACATGGTGGTAACCGTGAGCAGAAGCGGATATATCAAGCGGAATCCTGTTACCCTCTATGTCAGCCAGCACAGGGGCGGAAAAGGTAAAACCGCCATGGGAACCAAGACCGATGATTTTGTGGAACACCTTTTTGTCGCATCCACCCATGCCACCTTCCTCTTCATCACCAATTTCGGCAAGGTTTATCAGTCAAAGGTTTATGAACTGCCCATGGCCGGTCGTTCCAGTCTTGGAAAGGCCATCGTGAATCTTCTGAATTTTGATGAAGGCGAAAAGCTTGCCACCGTCTTGACTGTCAATGAATTCGTTGAAAACAAATATGTGGTCATGGCCACAAAACTCGGAAGAGTCAAGAAAACAGACCTTATGGATTATTCCAGACCCAGATCCGGAGGCTTGATTGGGGTGAAACTGGCCGAAGGGGATGAATTGATTGCCGCAAGGATCACGGATGGGAACATGGATGTCTTTCTTGGGTCTGATGGTGGCAAAGTCATCCGGTTCCATGAGGACGATGTCCGGGATACAGCCCGAAGCTCCATGGGCGTCCGGGGAATGAGGATCGCCCCAGGTGCAAAGGTTGTGGGCATGGAGGTTCTTGGATCGCAAAACACCCTTTTAACCGTAACGGAAAACGGGTTTGGAAAACGGTCTCTCACTGATGAATACAGATCTCAAACCCGCGGCGGCAAAGGCGTTTTTTCCATTAAGACCTCCAAGCGAAATGGTACAATGGTGTCCCTCCTGTTAGTGGACGACAATGATGAACTCATGATGGTAACGGACAAAGGAAAACTGATCCGGACCTCCATCAAAGGGATCAATGTCATCAGCAGAAATACCCAGGGTGTCAGACTGATCAATCTGTCTGCCGGGGAGACCCTCATCGGGATAGCAAGGCTTCCTGAAGAAGAAAAGACAGATGAGGACAGCATCATTGACCCGGAAGATTTTCCGGAAGATGAGGAGAGTATTGACGAGACCGACGACACCGATTCATAAGGGAGAAGGACACCGACAAAGGCTTCGGGACAGGTTTCTGAAAAGTGGCCTTCAGGGGTTTCAGGATTATGAAGTCATAGAGCTGTTGCTTTCCCTGAATACCCCTCGAAAAGACTGTAAGGAAAGTGCAAAACTGCTTTTGGAACGGTTTAAAACTTTTCCGGCAGTTCTGGAGGCAAGCCATGAATTACTCTGTGAGATCGAAGGGGTAGGACAGGCCAACAGCCTTGGTATAAAGCTGATTAAAGAAGTGGCCGACCGGTATCTGGAAACAAGGATCATTCAGAGAGATGTGGTTCAAAATCAAAAAGATCTTCTGGAATATTTGAATCAAGCCATCGGGCATAAAACAAAAGAAGTCTTTGCCGGGATTTTTCTCGATGCGAAGAACCGGGTCCTGACATCAAAAATTCTTTTTACCGGAACCTTAACCATGAGTTCCGTATATCCGAGAGAAGTGATTATCAATGCACTTCAGCACAATGCAGCCGCAATGATTGTTGCCCACAATCATCCTTCGGGAGATGCAACGCCATCAAAAAGTGACGTGGAGATCACAAAAAAATTGTTTTTCGCGTTAAAATATGTTGGAATCATTTTACATGAGCATATGATCATCAGCAGCGAAGGCTTTTTCAGTTTTGCTGCCCAGGGACTGATATCACAATTTATTAAAGAATTTGAAGAGCAGAAATGAACAGCGAAGATGAAATAAAAGAGTGCTTCGGCAATCTTGAAAAAGTGTTCCCTATGACGGATCATGGCTTGCGACAAACTCCGGACGACTGTTTTTACTATTGTACGGTTAAGACAAAATGCCTCCAGACAGCCATGGCCACAAAAGACGGCATCAAGGTTGAAGAAGAAATTATTGACAGGGGAGTTAGCGCAGGGGTCATCAGTTTTTTTGAACGCTGGTCCCGCAAAAAACAGGTTCACAGGAAATCAAAACAAAATTTTGGAGGAACCGATGAAATCAGTTAAAGATATCAATGTGACGTCAAAAAGAGTTTTTGTCAGGGTAGATTATAATGTACCCCTTGACGATCAATTCAATATCACCGATGATAACAGGATAAAAGAAACGCTCCATCTCATTGAATACCTGATGGAAAAGAAGGCAAAAATTATTCTGGCCTCGCACCTCGGAAGGCCCAAGGGAAAGCGCGATATGAAATACAGCCTTGCCCCGGTTGCCAAACGGTTGTCTGAATTGTTGAAAAAAGAAATCTCTTTTGCAGAAGATTGCATTGGTGAGGCAGTCATGCAAAGCGTTAGCCGCCTTAAAGAAGGCGAGGTTCTGCTTCTTGAGAATTTAAGATTCCATTTGGAAGAAGAAAAAAATGATGATGAATTTGCAAAAACCCTTGCCCGACTCTGTGATATCTATATTAATGAAGCCTTTTCCGTTTCACATCGCGACCAGGCATCGGTTACCGGGATACCGAAATTTGCAGGAGAATCCGGTGCAGGTTTTCTGCTTGAAAAAGAAGTTAAGTCTTATTACGATTCTGTTGAGAAGCCCAGAAAACCCCTTGTGGCGGTGATCGGCGGTTCAAAAGTATCTTCCAAACTGGATGCGCTGATGAATATGCTAAAATTCGTTGACAAACTCATCATTGGTGGCGCCATGGCCAATACTTTTTTAAAAAGCCAGGGGATTGATACCAAAGGATCTATGATAGAAAGGGATCTTTTAGAAACAGCCCGGCAGATTATTCAAAAAGCAGCAGAAAAAGGAGTAGACCTTCTTTTACCCGAAGATCTGATCTGTGCTGAAAAATTTGATAAGGATTCTAAATCAAAAACGGTTTTGACCCATGAGATCCCGGATAACTGGATGGCCCTGGACATCGGGCCGAAAACTGCTTTACGATATACGAAAGCTATTGAAGAAGCGGGAACCATTGTTTGGAACGGCCCCATGGGGGTTTTTGAAATGGACCCGTTCATGTCCGGAACAAAGGCCATTGCCAATGCCATTGCCTCGTCAAAAGCCTTTTCAGTGATCGGCGGCGGAGATACAGGTCTTGCGGCTAAAAAATGTCATATCGAGGATAAGGTGAGTTACATCTCAACCGGAGGCGGGGCCTTTTTGCACATGATGGAAGGAAAGATACTGCCCGGTGTCGCCGCCTTGAAATAAACATGACGGAAGGGGGAAACATGATATCCTGCAAACACAGAGATTGTCTGAGCCGTGAAGAAAAGCTTAGAAGGTCTTATTATGAGGTGCTTCGAGACGAGCTCGACCAGTTTACCCTGGATTATTCCCTGGTGGATTCTTATCAGAATTTTTTAAAGATGCGCTCTCCCTATCCGTTTGTGGAATTACGGGAACTCAAACCCAGAGCAAGGATTCCGACTGTTGAATTTCATGCCCAGAATCCGTTTCTAATTATTTTTACCGAAGATACTATTGAAAAAAAGCATAAAAAATATATTCGGTATTTTGATGCCAATAAGACAACTAAGAATAATTTGTTGAGATATAAATCTTTTCCGGATGTGGGAAATTTTAATCGGGACCTGAAATTTTTTGAAACCAATGATTTTTTTTCTCTTCTGAGATCAGTGCTTCCCATTGATTATGCACTGTTGATTCAGAAAAACAATAATGCCAAGATAAGATATGCCCTGACCCATTTCCATGTGAGGATAGACTGGCCCATTACCGAAGCGGCAGAGGACCTTGCCGGGGATTTAAGGTATATTTCTAAAGATCTTTATGAAAAAGGGGATGAGTACGCTGAGGATTTTCAAAAGAAATTTTTTGAGTATTATGGGGTTCCGGTACTGGCCGGGGGAAGAAGAACGGCAGCTATTGTTGCAGCTCAGTATTTCAGGGGATTTCCCGGGATCGCGACGATTTATGTCTCTTCAAGTGAATCCAGGACACTTTTGAGGATTGATGAAAGGGGGGTATCCAAATCCGTCCTTGTAAAACTTGAGGAAGATGACATGAAAAAGCTGGGAGATGCTGCCGGGATAACCATCAACAGCCTTTCAAAGAACTATGTTCTTGACCGCCAGAGAAAAAACTATATCTGCATTTTCAATGTCAAATATGACCATACGCCTCAAGCTCTCCCCTCGGAAGGGGGTAGACTGAGGGAGTTAAAAGCGGATAGCAACTGGTTGACGGTATCAGAAGAACAGATTCTGCCCAAACCCTCTGTGATTAACCACCCCCCTATCCCATACAAGATGGTGTATTCCGGGTAACCATCAGAATTTGATAAAGCTCTTGATGGCCTTACAAAATTCATCATCTGTAAAGGGTTTATGAAGGATTTTATTAATGCCGGATTTTGTCAGAACTGTGTCGTTGACCTTGATATCGCCATCTTTTTCTTCAACAAAATCACTCTGGGTGGTGATCATGAGGATGGGAATTTCTTGTCTTGAAAATTTTTTCCTTATTTCGCGTGTCAGTTCAAGACCGCTGATATTGGGCATATTCAGGTCTGTAATGACCAGATTGGGTTTTTTTTGTAGAATCTGGGGAATGGCATCTTCGGGGCGATCAAAGGTGACGGGCGTAAAGCCGAGGGCTGTGAGTTTGTTCTGATAGAGCTTAAGCATCATTTTTGAGTCATCGACCACAAAGATCTGATTAACCTTGTTCTCAGGCTCTCCCTTTCCTACTACTGCTTTTTCAATAGTTTCTGCAAATTCTTTTCGGCCAATAATCCCCATCTGTTTTAAAAAGGCTTTTCTTGTTGAAGGATCAGCCTTGACGGCAACATGGGTTTTGGCGATTTCGAGGAAAGATTCTTCTTCCACAAGAAAATTAAAAATATTGCTGGCTTCCGAGTCAATTAAGGCTGCAACGGCATTTTTTGAATCTTCTGACCCCTCTCTGACGACATTTTTCAGACCAGCTACCAGAGCCTTGGACAGGTTTCGGTCAATGGCTCTGGCCGCGCTCATCCGGACGGATTCAACAGGGTCCTGCAACCCCTGAACAAGACTGATGGCAGTTTTTGGAGAAGGGATACGTTCCATGGCTTCGTAAGCGGCCTGCCGGATATTCGCATCCGCTGGCTGGGTATTGATAATATCAAGGATGGGGGTTATGGCGGCTGGATCACCGATATATCCAAGGGTTGTGACAAGATGTACCAGATAATCCGCATCAGCATTCTGAAAGGCTTTGGTCAGAATCGGCGTGGCCTTGTTACCCAGTTTCATTAACTGATCAATGGCCGTATCCCTGACATTGGTAATGGGTGAAGTTAAAAGAGCGGTTAATTTATCAAGGGCATACAGATCCTGCATTTCCGACATAGCTTCAACCGCTAATTTATTGGTCTCCTCATCCTTACCAATGAACCCTATCAATTGATCGACTGCAGCATTGCTGCCTTGTTCTGAAATAGCAGAAATGGCGGCCTGTCTGACGCTTTTATCCGGCTGATTTGCCATTTCCGAAAAAATTGGCAAAGAATCGAGAAACCTTAATTTTCCGAGAGCAGTAATGGCTGCGATGAGAATATCGGCATCCTTGCTTTCAACAATATTTTTTTTAAGGGCAGGGGCAGTGTCTTTTAAGAGCAGTTCGCCAGCAGCCTTTAAGAATAAAAGTCTGGCTTTTTTCTCATTCTCCGTAATATATTTGATAACCAGATCTGTATTTCCATAGGCCTTATCAAGAATCAGCTCGTAAAGGGCATCCTGGATTTTTGGGTTTGAAATTTCAATCTTGGTCAAGTATTCAAGCAGAGGGAAAACAATATTTTCAGGACCTTTGGCAAGTTCGACCAAGGCTTTTCGCTGGATATCCGCATCCACGTCCGAATCTGAAGCAAATTGAAGCAGGGCCTTGGCCTTGATAACATCCTCTTCCTTTAAGCAGAAAATGAGTTCATCAATAAATTCTTTTGCATTAATTCCACCCATGGCGTACCCTTATTTAATTTTTAAATTGATAAAATACTGAGTTCAGATATTTTTTTGAAGCAAAAAGATCGGTATCGTTTGTAAGAGATTCTGTTGATCCGATCAAGAGGTATCCATCAGGCTCAAGAACTTTTGAGATGCTCTGATAGATTCTCTTGCGATCTTCCGTTGTAAAATAGATCATTACGTTTCTGCAAAGAATAATATCAAATTTTCCAAGCCCGATAAACGGTTTCATCAGATTCATTTTTTGAAACTGGGCCATGACCCTGACTTCATCCCTTATCTTGAACCGGTCTTCCTTTTTGTCAAAGTATCGGGTCAGACGGCGTGGATCCAGACCTCGTGCCACCTCAAATTTATTGTATAAACCATAGCTGGCATAAGCAATGGCTGCATCCGATATATCCGTTCCAAAGAGTTTGATATTATATTTATCCATTGTCACCCCCATCTCAAGAAGGGTCATGGCAATGCTATAAATTTCCTGGCCCGTTGAATTGGCGGCACTCCACAGCCTGATGGTGGGTTTGACGGAAGAATGTCGTTGAGTCCGTTTATCAATCAGATCCGGTAAAATTTTATGCTGCAATAATTCAAATGGGGATTTATCTCTGAAAAAATAGGTTTCATTTGTGGAGATGGCATCAATAATTTCGTTTTCAATTTCTTTTTTCAAATCCGTTTTCGCTTTGTGCAGCAATTCAGCAAAGGTCGAAGCATTATATTTGGTAAACAGCGCAGTCAGTCTCGTTTCAAGTAGATATTCCTTACCAGTGTCAAGGGCTATTCCGGAGATATCAAGAATATACTTTGTGAAAATTTTAAATTCTTCAGAGCTTATTTTAATTTTTGCCATAGATGCAGTTGATAATAAATTTGACATTTTATCAGATTACTGTTTTTACAATCTCTTCAGCAATCTTTTCCAATGGGACCACAATATCTGCAATACCTGATTCGACCGGTTCTTTGGGCATCCCATAAACGGTGCAGGTCTCTTCATTCTGGGCAATCACAAAGGCCCCATTGTTTTTCATCTGCAAAAGGCCTTTTGAACCGTCAGAGCCCATTCCAGTCATGATGACACCGGTGGATCGGCCCACATAATATTGTGCAATGGATCGGAACAAATAGTCAACCGAAGGTTTGCAACTGTTTTCAGGAGGATCGTCGGTAATTTTGATCTTTCTTGAAATACCGTCTGCACCGGCAACGATTTTCATCTGCTTTCCGCCCGGCGCAATATAAATTTTTCCGGGTTCAATCGTATCTCCGTTTTCAGCTTCCTTGATGTGAAGAGGAGATTTATTGTTCAGGCTATTTGCAAGGGAAGCCGTAAATAAAGGCGGCATATGCTGCACAATCAACACAGGTACCTTCAGGTTGCCCGGGAGCATCGGGATCATCCGCGTCAGGGCATTGGGACCTCCGGTTGAAATTCCGATGCCGATGATTTCCGATTTAGACCGGATGATCGGCTTCTGAAATATCAAAGGTGCCGTTTTGGCTTTGTCTACAGTTACACTTGATGACCGTGGTTGAATCTTTTCATGGATTTTAAATCTTGTTTCTTTCTGTCTTTTCAGCATATTGACAATGGGTAAAAGTGTCTCACGCACTTTTTCCATGTTTTCAGCCATTTTCCCCTGATCCGGTTTGGGTACAAAGTCAAAGGCACCCAGTTCCAGGGCTTTAATGGTCATTTCGCTGCCATGCTGGGTCAGGGTGGACAGCATAATGACAACAGGGGCATGGAGTTTATTTTTCAGAGCTTGAAGCACTTCAATGCCATTCATCTCAGGCATTTCAATATCAAGGGTAATAAAATCGGGTTTCAGTGTATCGATTTTGGATAAAGCTATTTTTCCGTTATTTGCCGTTCCTACAACTTCAACAAAAGGAATCTCTTTTAAGACATCCCCAACAATCTTTCTGTAGACGATTGTATCATCGATAACAAGTGCTCTGATTTTCTCCATTATTCCTTCAGTACCTCATCAATATCCAGTATTCCGATCAAATGTTTTTCAGTTTTCAATACGCCCTTGAAATATTTTCCTTTGGCACCGCCGATATTGGATGGGGAAGATTCAATGCTGTCTTTTTTGGCAGAGACCACATCGCTTATGGAATCAATCAGAAGGCCGATATGCTCATCTTCTGAATTGACAATGATATTTCTGTTATCTTTGTTTTTAGTGACAGGGGCAAGACCCAGTTTTTTCCCAAGATCAATAATCGTAACAATCCTGCCTCTCAGATTCAAAATGCCTTCAATATACTCAGAAGCCTGGGGAACTTTGGTGATTTCAAAGTGTTTGTTGATTTCCTGTATATTTAGGATATTGATACCGCAAAGGGCACCACCAACATAGAAAGTGGAAAATTCTAAATCTTCAGAAAAAGCATCTATGTTTTGTTTTGCCATCTTTTTCTCCTTGTATTAACAGAATAGGGTTATGTGCTCAAATTCAATTTCTGCCGGATCACTTTCATCAGTTTTTCCCTGTCGAGTTTAATCTCATATTCATCAATACCGACTTTTCTGCCTTTTTCAATATGAGCTTCGCTGGCCAGAGATGTGAGGGCAATAACCGTAAGATGAGAGTATTTAGGGTCGCTTTTGATTCGCTTTGTCAACTCAAATCCATCCATATTGGGCATTTCAAGGTCGGTTATCACAATATCGATTTCATCAACCCGTTCTTTCAGGAGTTCCCAGGCAATCAGTCCGTCTTCTGCTTCAATAACTTTGAATCCATCGTCTTCCATAAAGGTTTTAACCTGGTTCCTGAAAAAGGCGGAATCCTCGGCAAATAAAATTATTTTTTCTCCGGATTCAGCCATTTCAGCAGCCACTTTTGCTTCTTCCTTAAACCATCCGGGGTTCAGAATTTTTACCATTTCAAAGATATCAACCAGAAGGGTGGTATGCTTATTAATAATCATTGAACCGCTGATAGCAGGCTGCTTGAGTGTGCTTTCATCAATATCAAGGGTCACTTCCAGGGCATCGATGGGCGTTGTTACCAGCAAGCCTAGTTCTCTGTCCTTGATTTTGAATACAATGACTTCGTGCTGATCCTTCGGGGCAAGGGGTTTAAATTCAGCAACCTGAGACAGTTCATAGAGCGGCAATGATCCGCCTCTGTACTGAACGACCCTATTGTTGCCGATCTGCTCAATGGTTGATGATTCAATTCGTTCGATCCGTTCAACAATATTAAGGGGTGCAGCAAAATATTCAGATTCGGAATTTTTAAATGTCAGCAATGCTGCCTTGTCTTTTGCTGCTTCTGCCGCTGCTTCCGCTTCCCTAACCATTTGACTTGCCTCAGAGACGGCGGACAGTTCAGCCATCTGGGCAAGGTTTGAAATGTCAAGAATTAGTGCCACTTTGCCATCGCCCATGATTGTCGCTCCGGCATAGGCAGTACACTTTTTCAGGTGTCTGCCCACAGGTTTAACTACAATTTCTTCAGAATCATGCAATTTGTCCACTACCAGACCATATTTGAAAGCACCGGCAGAAACAACGGCAATATTGATGGCACTTGATGCATGATACCGCCTGTCTTCTTGGCCCCTTTGCGGAAATTCAGCCTCGTTGTCCGAACTGTCCATAATAATGCCGTCTTCAGAGAGGATGTGGTGTTTGGATCTTCTGTCTGCAATATTCTGTCTTCTTTCAGGCAAATCTTCAGTGATGACCGGATCACTATAGGTCTTTTTTATGCCAAGCATGTCTGCAAGGTTGAGCAGGGGCAGGAGCTCTCCTCTGAGTCTTACAACCGCAGCATCTCCGACTTTTTCAATTTTTTCCTTGACTTGAGCGGCCGGAATTCTGAGCAGTTCATTTAGATTCACCTGGGGGACTGCATATCTTTCGTTGCCCACCGATGTGATCTGACTTGGAATAATGGCAAGGGTCAAGGGCAGCTTGATTTGAATAGTGGTCCCCGCTCCGGTTACGGAATCGAGTTCGATAATACCGCCAAGATTGCTGATATTCGTAACAACAACATCCATGCCGACACCACGGCCGGATACGTCCGTAACCGCTTCTGCCGTTGAAAAACCAGGCAGGAAAATGAGTTCCATTTTTTGTTTATCCGACATCTCGGTGAGCTGCTGTTCGGAAATAAGATTTTTTTCCACAGCAGCATTGGCGATTTTAGCGGGATTAAGCCCTTTTCCATCATCGGAGATCACAAGATTTACCTGCCCGGCATCGTGGAAGGCTTTTAATATGATTTTTCCCGTTGGGTGTTTTCCCATCTGTTCTCTTTCCATGGGGGTTTCGATGCCATGATCGATGGAATTCCGGATAAGATGGGTCAAGGGATCATTGATAGATTCCAGAATGGTTTTATCAAGTTCGACGTCTTTTCCTTCAATAATAAGATCTATTGTTTTTCCCAGCTGATGGGACAGGTCCCTGACAATCCGTGTGAATTTGTTGAGGATATTTGCAATGGGCTGCATTCTTGTTCTCATGATCGCTTCCTGGAGTTCGGAAGTAATCATGTCTATTCGCTGGCTTGATAATTCGGTTGCTTTCTGATTTGAGGAATTGATACCCTGAAGCAGTTGATTTCGGCTTAAAACAAGCTCTCCTGCAAGGTTCATCAGTGTATCCAGGAGGCCGACATTGACCCGCAAAGACGATTGCATTTTTGCATTGACGGTCGCATCTTTTTCTGCTGTTGACAGATTGTCTTCCTCATTCTCCTCTATTTTTTTAACCTCTTTCACGGCAGGTGTAGCAACCTGCTTCGGCTTTTGTTTTTCAATCGATGCAGTTTTTATCGGTTTCTGGGTTTCCACCATTACCTGGGCTGCTGGCTGTTTCTTCAGCGGTTTCATGATAGAAGGTTCTTCAGCAGGGTTTTTAACGCTGGTGGGGACAATCATATTGTCGGAGATGGCATGGATATATTGCTTTTTGATATCAAACAGGGTTTCCGTCATATCATATTCAATGATGGAAGCGAAAAGGACCTGAAAGGGTATCCTGCTGGGCACATCATTTTCAGTGAGTGTCCCCACGGAATCGAAATCGATCCTGGAGTCAATAATGGTGCCTGTTTTCTGCAAGCTGTTTAAAACCTCAATGGGGTTTTTTTCTTTTCTCTGAATATCGTTAATCAGGTCATATTCAACAAGAAAAAGATTTTTTCCTTCTGATTTATATTGTTCTATTTCAAAAAGCGAAACCTGAGGGAAAATCCTTCCGTCCGAAAGAACAATATCCACAATCTTGGAAATCATTTCTTTTCTTTCTTCAGGGACCGTGGCTTTTGTAATGCTTTCAAGAGCACTGATATGGTGGGAGACATCAACGTCATTGCTGGTTTCAATATTTTTTAACAGATTTTCAAGTTGATCAAAGCCTTTCAATAAAACACTGATTCTTTCTGAATCAGGAATCAGCTCTCTGTTCCGGATGAGGCCTAAAACATTTTCCAGGTGGTGGGCAAGGTCTTTAATGGTTGTCAACCCCATGAAACCGGCCCCGCCTTTAACTGAATGGGCAGCTCTGAAAACATTATTCACAAGATCCAGGTCTATGTTCTCACCCGCTTCCTCAATGGTCAAAAGATCACTTTCAATATCGCCTAAATGATCAAGTGATTCTTCGATATACATTTGTAGGGTTTCGTCATCCAATTCAAACATATCAAATCTCCTGAAAGGGTTTTAACACTGAAATGGGAAAAAATGGTCCATTACCTCTTACTGCAACAATCTACAAAAGATATAATAAAAAGTCAAACCAAGAATGTTGAAATATAAAGGCTTTATTTCATATTTTACGCACAATATCATTGATCTGACAGTCTGCTTCAATCTTAAGCAGAACAATGGTATTTGGTTTTGCACTATCAATTGAATTGTTTTGGGTATCAGTAAGTTCTAAAATTTTTGTAGGTCTGGGGCGGTCGTTGGGTGACAGAATTTCAATAGTATCCTCAAGGATGAGCTTGTTTCGGATTTCTACAATATATTTTTGATCCGGGTTAACGCCGATAATTTTTCCGATAAAACTGTGGATTTGCCCTTTATGATGATTGTTGTAGTTTTGAAGACGTTCGTCGGGTTTGTCAAAATAAAATCCCGTACAATACTCCCTGTGAAACACTCGATAAAGCTCATCAAGCCATTCCGGATCTGTTCTGTAAGTTCCCGGAGAGCTGATATAACTATCAATGGCATTTCTATAGGTTTTAACGACAGATGCAAGATAGTTGATACCTTTCATCCGACCTTCTATTTTGAGGGAGGTGATGCCAGCATTGATGAGATCAGGGATATGCTCAATCATGCACAGGTCTTTTGAATTGAAGATATATGTTCCTCGGGTGTCTTCGAAAACCGGATGATATTGGTCCGGTCGAAGTTCTTCCACAACAGCATATTTCCATCGGCAGGGGTGGCTGCAAAGGCCTCTGTTGCTGTCCCGGCCGCTTAAAAAGCTGCTTAAAAGACAGCGTCCGGAATATGAAATGCACATGGCGCCATGAATAAATGTTTCTGTTTCCATGGGTGAATGGGCGGCAATTTCTCTGATTTCGCTTAAAGACAGTTCCCTTGCCAGGTTTGTTCTTTTAACGCCGAGGCGATACCAGAATTTTACGGCATTGAGGTTAGTGGTATTGGCTTGGGTGCTGAGATGGACAGGGATATGAGGGATGATTTCACCTGCCAGGAGGATAATGCCTGGGTCAGAAATAATAATGGCATCGGGTCCGATTCTACCAATTCGGGAAAAAAAAGCTTTGATCTTCTCTTGCTCGTGATTTCGTGAATAGATATTACATGCCAGGTATACTTTAACCTTATGCCGGTGGGAGAGCGCAACAGCTTTGAAAAGTTCCGTATCTGAAAAATTCCCCGAAAAATTTCTCAGGCTGAAGTCATCTCCGGCCAGATAGACGGCGTCAGCCCCATAATGGATGGCAATCTCAAGCTTTTCAAAATTACCTGCCGGTGCCAGCAGTTCAGGTTTCGAAATGGTTTTCTCTGAAGTGTTCGGCATGATCATGGTGCCCCCGGCAAGAATCGAACTTGCGCACAAGGATTAGGAATCCTATGCTCTATCCACTGAGCTACGGGGGCAAAGG
>JFJP01027109.1_pt1 | contig 20371 bp, 12 predicted proteins | sample 431651 | NCBI WGS metagenome assembly JFJP01 (sample SAMN02602958, study PRJNA72255) | Microbial mat metagenome, whole genome shotgun sequencing project. | biome: fresh water; feature: sink hole; material: water; isolation source: purple microbial (photo- and chemosynthetic) mats found in...
AATCGTTTTTTAAAGAGATTTTGTTTTATTTTCATTTCATCGAAATATTTTTTCCCGTTCATTATCCTTTGTTGTTTACAAATTTTAAGATTCTTCTTTGAAATCTTTGCAAATTCAAAACAAAATTTAGGTTAAAAAAATTATAAAATTATAACTTTTGAAAATTGATTTTATTTTTAGAGAGAAAAAAAACTGAAAATTTTGTTTAAAAAAAATGAAAATGAGAAAATAGTAGATTATCATAAAAATAATCATTTTTAGTTAAAATTATTTCGTTTTTTTATTCCCTCAGAAAAAATCAATTAAAATTATTAATTATCATCCTCGTCATCAAGTAACTCCTCATCAGTTTCATCATTTTTCTTCCCATATTTTTTTACTACAAAAATCAAAATCACTGCTACCACCATCAAAGCAATAACCAACCCAACAATCCAAATTTTCATATCGAACTTTAATTCCTCACTGTTTATTTTAATTCTTATAGTGATATTAGCATAATCATTTTGTGCAGTTAAATTCAAATAACTATCATTTGACCATGGTTGATCAAAAACTAACGTAATATTTGGTCTTATGAGTAGTTCTTCAATTGTTTGATCTATAGGGTTTTTATAGATCATTGTGTATATGGTATCATTCATTGAAGGCTTTTCTAAGATTGTTGCAAAATAATTGGTCGAATGTGAGTCTAACACATAGCCTCCAAGCAAGCGTCGATAACCATACGTTTGATCTTTTACAGTGACTGGGATTAAAGGTTGTAAGCTTTCATTTAAGCTTTTTCGATTATACATAATAAATATTTGTCTTGAGAATTTATTGTAATTGATCATTAAATCATTGGAAAGTATGTAGGGGATAATGAAGAACCAGCTGTTTTTTGAGCCAGTGATTATTTTATTCAGCGCTGAATAAAAGCCATATCTTAAATAGCATCTCACAATTTTTACTTCCAAACTGTTTGAGGTTTCGTTGATTTTTAAAAGAATTTCATATGTATGGAAGTTCATTGTGCTCAAAATGAGTGAATAATTAGAAAATTCCTGAGATTTTAAACTTTTTTGCATTTCTACAACTTTTACTGAAGAAAATAGGACAGTTTGATCCACACCATCTTTTTCAATATATTGAAGCAAATTCAAGGAATATTGAGTGTGTTGATCAACATCACTTATATTAAAATCTAAAACTCTAAGGCCGTTATAAGGATCCATCAAAAAGAATCTGATAGTGTCATTACTATCGGATTCAGCGATATCCATGCCACTTATGTAAAAATTATCCAAACCCACATCATCTGAATCAATCAAATCCATCACAATAAATTGATAATTCGAAGCGAAATTGAAGATAAAAATACTGGATTCAAATAAAGTTGGATCTTGACCCTCTTCTGGTGCATATAAAACTATTAAATACTTTTTAAAGAACCTCATTTCCGCTATATAATCTATAGGAATCATTATATTTGACACAATTTTATGCGAGGAGTCTGAAAGATATAGCACATAATTTTGATTTGGTATTTTACATGCAAAAACTTTAAAATTCATTAGAGATGAATATGCAGTTTTTTTGCAGGTGGTGTTGGGGATTTCAAAGGTTTCTGTTAAATTAAAGTCTTTATCATACACCATTAATTTATTATTCTTTTGAACTAGAACAAGATCTTGTTCTTGATCAATATTAATATCATTATAATCATCTGCTGGTAAAATTGTCCGAAAATAGCTCAAAGGAGACTTGAGATGAATACTAGATGAATTATTCCCGCAATCAGTTTCACAAGATATTGAGAAAGAAATGATAGATCCATTAAAAAGAGAAAGAGGACTAATATCTATTCCTTTATTCATATTTTTCTCTAATTTAATCAAATTATCGGGTAAATCAGGATTTAAATTATTGAATGTAATATTAACCCCACTATCCCATGTTGTCAAATTATATGTGATATTATAGTATATTGGATGAAATGAATTACTTATTGAAACATTGAAAGTCAGGATTTCAGTATTGCTTAATTTTGAGAAGGTCAGATCCAAAGAGTTCAAAATAAGAGTGGAATTTTTATAGATTTGATACAAAAGAATATTAGTGTTATTTATGATTGCGAGGTATATTGTGTTTATTCCAGTCGTTTTTAAATAAATCTGAGGGAATTTCGTGTTTAGTGGTATAATTGAATATAGAACATTATGTGTGATTGTATCTGAATTGAAAACCAAAATAACAGCATTTTTATTTTGATCTACAGCATGAATAAAAAAAACCCCGCTGATATCATTAAAATCAAAAGAATCTTTTTTGAGAATGATTGTGTAATTGTACAAAGGATATTGTTTTCGCTTATAGATAAGGTAATAATTTGAAAGCGAATACTCTTCAATGATTTGTGGTTTGTCTGACAAAATAACCAATGTATTTTTGGAGATTGATAGATAATACAAGTCATTTCCAAATTTTTTTGTGGCTTCTGATTGAAGGGATTTTATTATTACTATCTCATTTTCGTAAATATTTGAGATATCCACAATAATAACAGATATTTTATCAAGAATAAACAGTATATTTTTGTGAAAAAATTGGCTTTGTACACGAATTGGGAAGAAAAAATTGAACCCATGAGAAGCCATTAAGTGTGAATCAATTGTGAAGATTATTTTATCAGGATAATTCAAATCTATAATCAAAAGCATATGGCTTAACGAAAACACTAGAACTAATTTAAAATCTAAAATAGTGAAATCAGATATCTCGTTTAAAACTATAGCACTGCTGATTGGCAAAGTGACATTTTGACGATTCAAATCAAAATAATCATAGAATAAGATATTGAAAAGATTTTCTTCCAGTTTTATAGCAAACCATAACGTTTTTTCTTTATAAGCGAAGCTCAAATTCGCAATAAGAGAGTTTAATTCGTAAATAGCACCAATATTTATGCAGATTGGGGGTTTCTCGATCTTATCGGAAGCGCATTCATTCACAAAAAGGGTGTAATTAGATATTTGAATGAACCAAATAAAAAAAGAATCGTTAATAGGGTTTGAAAGCATGCTTTGGAAAATTAATGTTGTTGGGTCGATTTCTAGGAAAGAAAGATCGAAATCTAATTTATTTATCTTATTAACTCTGAATAAAGGGTTGTTTATTGTATTATCTTTGAATAATTTTTTTTTGTAATTAAAGAGAAATGAAGGATTTGTAGTTTTTTTTTCAAGAAAGTTTATTTGATTTGATCTATTTTCAAGAAAGTTATGTTTATTTATTGCTTTTTTTTGAAGTGATTTTTGTTGAAATAAATGATTATTATTATATAACCATGAAATATTATAACAAATATTGGGTCCAATATAGAATTTATCAAGTTCGAATTTGTTTTGTCCCGGATAATCAATATATGAATGTGATTTGGAATCAGCAATTATTGAATAAAGCTTCGTATCATTAATGCTCAGCATTTGTATTGTCAAAGAGACATTCATTGTTACAACAGTTGAAATTTCAGGATCATTGCTGTTTATTATCAAAGAAAATATGCAGGAATCAGGAATTAATTCAGTAGTTGTTAAATTATTAGCTGAAATTTTTAAAGTAGGGTCATATAAAAGGAAATTTTGTAGTGTAAAATCGGAAAATATTACAATATTGCCATTTTCAGGAATGAACTCGATTAATGTTATGTTATCCTTTGTGAAATTCATAGTCAAATAGATCTGATTCAATAATTTTTTGCGGCGTTCATACACTACTAAATAATTCGAGGAGTTTTCTCTTGCTGCATAATACATCAAATAATCTTCATTGAAGTTCACATATATTATGTTGTCATTTTTTCGAATAGCATATTTCTCAAGCAGAATTGGATTAATTGGGTCAGTCCAATCAACAATTAAAATATAAAAGGAATTTTCAAGAAGTATGTATAAATTTGTTGAAGTGAGGCCTACTGATTCAAATATAATAATTCTAATCATTAAAATTTCGGAATTCCTCACGCTGATAACTACTGTTGTTTTGTTGCTATAATATTTAAAACGAACGATCATTTCATTTATAGAACTCAGGAAAATTTCTTCATTATGAATTCTTAAATCAATTATTGTCAAAACCGATATATTTAAAGTTTTGTTGTTAATAATTCCACAAAATGTCAATTGATTTGTGTTCAAATCAAATTGATAAACTTCCATGTGATCACTATTGTTCCTATTGAACTCATATCGCCAGAACCTGATCAAATAAAACGTTTTATTGTCTTCAAGAATAAACTTCACTGTTGAATTCGTTTTGTTATCCAAATAAAAAGGTCTCATTGGCTGCAGATTATTTGACAAATTGCCCATTAACAGAAATTCTAACCCGTGGGGATCTATACAAAGAACTGAAATTAATGAATGATTCTTGAAAGTTGTGAACTTTTCGCATGAAGAATTATCATATCCAAGGTTTTTAAATAAGGAAAAAATGGTCAAATTTGAGCCTATATCTAAATTTGCAGTATATAAACTATTTGAACTTTTATCCAATCCCACTATTCTTCTCTTTAAATTGGAGAGATCTTTGAAAAAAGACCATGTGAAGTCCTTGGAGTTTTGGGTTGTTGTCCAATTATTCAAGAGTCTTAAGCTTTGAAATATTTCTAAGGAAGAGAGACAGGAAGCATTTGACGGAAGGGAATATTTTAGGTTATAGCCTGAGAAAAAATAATTTAAATGGTATTGTTGGGTTTCGTTGGGAGTGATGTAAATAGGGTGGAACGGAAGCTTTTGGTGGATGTTGGGGATTGGGGTTCTTAAAGCTGAGAGGAGAGGGAGGAGAAACGATAATAAAGTGAATAAGGACATATGGGGGTTGATTAACATTCGGGGATTTTTATATTCACAGCTCAAAAATAATTATAAAAAATTAAAAAAAAGAAAGGGTTAACAATTTTTTATTAAAAAATTGGTGAGAAATTTATAAGAAATGTTGGTTTTTTGATGAATTTTTAAATTTATTTCTTCTATTTTAAAAATTTCTTGACTTTCAGAATTTTTTTATTTAAAATAAAAATGAAAAAAAAATTGAAAATAGGAAAACAAAACTTAAAAAAAAAAACCTAAACATAAAAATTAATTTTAGCGACTTTTTTCAAAATGAAAAAAGTAAATAGGGATAAGAAATTAAGCTTTCATTAAGAAAACTCTATATTAACGCTTTATCAATTAAAAAACAATAATTCAAGTAAAAAAAAATTCGTTTATTTTTCATCAGTCTCCACTTTTTTCAACTCTTAAAATTCTTTCCTGATTGAAAATGTCCCAAAATAAAGAAGACCTCACAAACATTAATGAGCTTTCTCAAATAACTGGTGATTTCTCTCAATCAAAACAGCATCAAAAATCAAGATCATCACCCAAGCTGATGAACCAAAACATTAAATCTCTAATCAATAAAAGCAATAAATACTTATTAGAAACCAATACTTTATTGCAAAAGACGAAAACAATTTTCATACAACCATCAATTCCTCATTATTCAACCAATTCGAATTCAGATAATCAAAACCCAGAAAACGTTTTCGATGACCTTTCCCCTAAAGATCCATTTAAATTAAGTTTTTCCCCACAATATTCTTTCATCAATAAAATGGCTCCTTCCTTTGTAACTTCCATGCCTACAAGTAACAACCCTTCTTTTAGCAATAGTTCTTTAAGCAAATTCCGCAATTTCGCCTTTGTTTTAAGTCTAAATGAAAAAGGTTTAACAAGATTAACTTCTGATATGATTATGAATAAATCCAATCTGCAGATTCTCGAACTGAAAAACAATAAGCTTAAAACAGTTCCTGAAGAAATTTTCCTATTACCGAACCTAAAATGTTTGAAAATGGATGGAAATTACATCAAAGAGATACCGAAAGCAATGTGTGAATCATTAAAACAAATAGAAATCCTTTCTTTTTTCGATAACATCATCAATAAAATCCCAGTTGAAATCATGTATATGAAAAGCACCCTGATTTATTTGAATCTGGCTGAAAACCATATCGATTTTTTACCAAAGGAAATTGGACAGTTAGTTAATTTAAACTGTCTGCATCTTGAACATAATCATTTCAGTATTTTGCCAATGACTATGGCAAATTTAATAAATCTCAAAGAATTTGGCTTAGATTGGTTCAAATACACATCATCGAACTTAAAAGTCGTTCAAAATTGGAGGTCGACAAACGATGAAATCGCCTCGAAATTCTTCGCGCTCAAAAAAATGAAAGTTGAAAACATTACATTAGAGAAATTTTCCACTCAAATATCCTTAAAAAAACTAGATTTCAAACAGAAATTACCTAAAAATCGAACATTGATCCATAAAGCAGCTTTAGAAAACGATATTGGGGTTTTAAGAGCCCTTCTAACGATATTATATGATGATCTTAATAATATAGATTGCGAAGATCAAACCGCTTTATTTCTCTCAATTCGAAACGAAAACTACCTGGCTTCCAAGGTTCTTTTACATAATGGAGCAGACCCTAAGATAGGAGGTGGGGTTCTCGGCTCTTGTTTAAATTTAGCCACTGCGAAATGCCAATATTATTTAGTGAGCGACCTTTTGAAATATGGTGCAGATGTGAATAAATGTGATATCGATGGCAATAATTCCTTGCATGTGTTGATGTGTTTATTTGATAGTGATACAGTTAATTATAAAAAAATAGCTGAATTATTATTAGAATATGGGTTAAATCCTAATATGCAGAATAAACATAAATGGGGAGCCGTTCATCTAGCAATAAAAAGAGGTCAATCTGAAGGAGTTAAATGGATATTGGAATATAATGAAATAAGAAAAATTGACAATGATTTAAATGAAATTAATTCGGAACAAGGTGGCAGTTTAGAGCTTTTCAATCTGAATATTAAAGGGGGTGAAGAAAAATTAACTGCTTTGCATCTGGCTGTTACACATAATAATATACCCTTGGTCGAGAAATTGATAAATCTCGGAAAAGTGGACATTTTTGCAAGGTCAAAAAACGAAAAATTGGCTTCACACTTAGCTATTCAGAACATTTTCCTGTACAAGATCTTGAAAAGTTATGAGAGAAATTTCACACAAAGAACTTTGATTTCCTCTTTGAAAAAAGAGAAAAAACTTAGAATTCTAGGCAAAGACATTAATTTGAAATCGGAAGCAGAAATTTCTGATGATAGTTCTGAAGCACGGACCTTTCAAAAAGTTAAGGATTTGAACGAAGTTACCAAAGATAAACGTGTTTTTTCACAAAAAGGACATATTTTTTCGACAAATGCATTGGTGAGTTCCAATGAACAAAGAAACTTTTACTTCAATAAATTCAATATAGAAAGTAACAATGGCATCCCACAAAGAAGCCTGCCTTTGAAACAGCTTACAAAAGATTACTCATTAAATGACACTCAAATCAGTGATATGGAAGAGAATAAATCTGATATTGAAATAATTTATGAATTAGAAGATCAATGGGGAAAAAACATGAGGAGTTTCTTTGGAAGTCCCAACAATATTCAACAGCTTGATGCCTTACAAAAGGTTAATCATCTTCTCAATATGATAAAGCCTTGTAAAAACCAGAAAGCCCAAAGCCTTTATTCAAAGAAAATTGCTATGAATCACATAAAAGTCATAACAGATTCTTTGAATAGTGTTGTTGAAAATCTGAAGAAATCTATGAAAACTGTTCAGGTGAAAATACTCGATTTCAACATTTCTTTATCACAAAGAGTGAAGAATCTTAATGGTATTTTACTGTTTCATTACAAAATGGAGCATCTGCTAAAGGTTTATAAAGAGGAAAAGTTATCGGTGGATCAGTTTAGACGATTAATGGAAGCAAATCCTCATTTGAATAAATTGAAGAATGGAGAAAGACCTATTTTCGAAATTACCCAACAAAGCAGCATGTTCTTCAATACAACACATAGCAGTTTGGCTTTAAGATGGCTTATTTATCTTTTCATGAATTTAAACGCTAATGATCTATTTGATAATGCAGTTCTGAAATTCTTCATCATTCGGCTTTTCGCAAATTTTTATTATGAAAATGCATCATCCTTTTTACATACGCTATTTATCGATAAAAATGAACCTTTTTTCCTTCGATATGAAGCTTATCAAACTTTAAAAAGCTTTAATAAATCTGAAAATCTTCTAAGAGAATTGCCTAAAAATGCCATAATTATCACAAATAACAGCTCTTTAAAGCCTGTTTCGATGGAAATTTCGAAAGAAATTAGCACTGAAAAGGTGAAAAACTTCGGTTCTAATTATTTTTCTAATAAGAAACAAATGGTTCGGAATGAGAATTTGTCGTTTTATAAAGGTGATAATAAAGATAATTTTGTGAGTCAGAACATGATCACTGTGAATTCTTCAGAAGTTGAAGATCAAGAAGAAAAAGAAAGCAAAACACTTTTGGATGAATTACAACAAGAACAAACAAACAATAAAAAGATGAATTTTAAAAGGGTTTTTAAAAAGGATTATGAAGAGAAATATAATATTGAAGGGTTCAGAGAAAAGGAGAATAAAGGCAAAGGATAAAAGTTTTGAAAAGGGAGGGGCTTGATAAAAATAAATAGAGAATATTGTTTTTTTTGTTTTTATTAACTCTGTTAATTGTTTTTAATTTATTGGTTTTGATATAAAAATAAAATAAAAAAGACTTCTTTTAATTTGAGTGTTTTTGTTGAAAGTTTTTAAATAAAAAATTATATTTTTTTCATTTCAAATATATAATTCTTCTTGATAACTGAAAATTTTCAACTTTATTGGAATTATTTGCAGCTTTCTTTGAATTGACTAACATTAAGAGTTTATCAGTTTTTGAAACTAAAAATAAATTTATTAGTTAATTTTTCTTTGAAAATATTTAATTTATAATTTCTATTTGAAATTTTCCTATTTGATCCTTATCAATCCACTCATCACACTAATTTTTCTCCAAAGCAAATGGGTAATGATAAAAGCAAATGCAAGCAAACATCTTTACAATTCGAAGTTGGCAGATCTCATTCTTCCAAAGAAAAAAACTCTAAAAATCCCGTCGTAGCCAAATCAATAGATCTTCACCTTGAAAATACTGACACTATTGAAATGTTTCTTTTTGGTTGCGATGCCCAAAACCAGCAGAAGATCATCGCATTTGATTCTGCAAATGAGTCTTTTAGATACATTAAGAAGCCATCCTCTCTTTCAATTTACAATTATGGCCAAGCGGTATTGATCTCAAAGGATTTGATTGCTTTAACAGGCGGCACAAATAAAGATAAGAGCGTTATTTCACAGGAAGCTTTTTTATATAAAAAGGATACCAACGATGCCATTCTTTTGCCAATTATGAGCCAATCACGTTTTTCTCATATCAGTCTTTTCTATAAAGATAGATTATATGTTTTCGGAGGGCGTTCAAAGCCTGGAGATGATAATATTTTATATAATTGTGAATATCTCAATTTAACAAACGAAAAAACTTTCCAAAAAGAATGGACCCCTATGCCGAATAGTATTCTAAAAAGATGCACAGGATTCGCTTTGGTTTATAATGAAGATATATATCTTATTGGAGGGTACACAGGCAATAGGAAAAGAAGCAAGAAATTGGAAAGATTTTTAACAATTAATAAAACTTGGGAGATCATTAATTTAAGATTATTATATGGGGTAGAAAGAGGATTATTACTGCCTGGGAATGAAGCAAATGAATTTATGATTTTTGGAGGGAAAATACGATCAGGAGATACAAATTTGATTTATACTTATAATATGATCAATCAGACGTATAGTTATGCAAAAGAAATGATTGGGGAAAGGGTTTTGCAGAAAGGATTTGAAAGTCAGATTAACAAATGTATTTATATGATTGGTGGAGATTCAGAAAACACCATAGAAAAAGTCAAAAGGAAGGCGAATAATAATACTTCATGGGAATGGACGAAAGTCCCAATAAATTCTCCCTTGAAAGAACAAATTAAACAATTTGCTCATGCTCAAACAACAGTTATATTGCCTTATTCAGCAAATGGTCCTTCTTTTTCAGAGATGTTTCTACCAGAAGATAAAAAACATTTCATGTTTGGAACAGATTGCGAACCTTTTATTGCAGTTTTTGATGTAAATAAAAACGAAATAAGGTTCAAACCAGTGCCTAATCCATTGAGATTATACGGTTATCAAGGAATTGTGCCTATAAAACAAGGGAAATATTTCATATGTGGTGGTTTATTTTATTCAAGGAAAAAAATTTCAAGAGATGCATTTATTTATAATGCTTTCAACCACACAGTGCAGAAATGTCAAAAAATGATTGGAATGAGATATACAATGAATGTTATTTCAAAGGATGAAAAAATCTTTGTGATTGGTGGTAGAAGCTATGGAGGAGATAATGAAGGGATTTTAGGTACTTGTGAATGTTTTGATGTTGCTAAGAATGAGTGGAAAGGTATTGCTCCTTTGAATAAAAAACGATGCACCGCTATGAGTTTTGTTATTAAAAATGTCATATATATTGCTGGCGGGTATAATGGGAATGTTTTGAGGGAAACTTCATTTGAAAGTTATGATGAAATAAATAATGTTTGGAATTTTTTAGGAGTTGAATTATCAGAGCCTTTGGAAGCTAGTCTGGTGTTAAGTTTTGAAAATAAGATCCTATTTTTAGGAGGTAGGAATAAAATTGGGGATACCAATCTTTGTTTACTTTATGATTATACCTTTGGAATTGATGCTATGCATTTGGAAGCATCATATAAATTAATGAATAAGAAATGCTTGCATAAGAGCATTATGTTTGAAAAAAATATTTTGTTGCTAGGAGGTGAAAAATTTGAAAAAGGGAAATTTTTAGAATTTGTAGAGTATGAAATCAAGAAAACTAGTATTGATATCACGATTGATCCGAAAAATGTGCCACAGAATTTAATTAGTTTTTCTGAGATGGTTTTCGAGAAATTAAGCAAGACTTTGAAAGATTCTAAATTACAAAAATATGGATTTGTTTAAATAAATTTGAAAAAAATTTTCTTCAAAATTTAAAATTTTTGATTTTTTTTCAATTATTTTAAAAATAATAAATGAAGTGAATTTTATAAAAAAAAATTCCAACCTTATATTTTATCTTGATCTTATTTTTACAGCAATCTCAATCCAAACAACAAATTTAGAAGAATGCTTCATCTGTGCTTTCTATAAATAAAACAAACAAAATTTTTTTTTCAAAATAATTTTTGCAACAATTAAAACAAAAATTAAAAATTTTAAAAAAAAAATTGATATTTCAAAAAATAAACTCATATTTTTCAAATTAAAAATTAGAAAAATCTATGCAAGGGTCAAAAAAAGTTTCATTCCTTCTAAAAAATTTTCCTATCTATTTGTTTTCTTAAGGTTTTTGAGCTTAAAGAGGATTTCAACGGAGCAGGCAATGTGGTTTTTGCTTGGAGTCCTGATTCGAGTTACATAGCCGCAGGGGGAGAAAATCATTTAGTTTATGTTCTCGACAGGTAGATTTTAGCCATTATCATTCCACAAACCAATTAAAAAATATTAAAGACGAGGTAAAAAGATGAGAGAAATAATGCTTCAAAATTCTGCAAGAGTTATAGCATTAGAATGGGATAAAGATAATGAGTTTTTATGCATTTTACAAGTAAAAAAATTAAAAACAAATAGATTAAAATAGAAATATCAAAGGAAAATTCAAACACTGTGAGTCTTTGGAATGTTTTTAATAACATAAATATTACTGAGATGGAAGTGGACAGCAAATCTCGAATTACTTTTATCCGTTGGGCCAAAACTCATCCAGTTCTAGCCATGGGAACAGACAAAGGAGGATTGGCGTTTTATAACAAGAAGAATCAGAAAAAAATACCTACAATGGGCAAACATGCAAAGAAAATCATTTCAGGAGATTGGAATAAGGAGGGTTTTTTAAGTAATACAAAGCTTTAAATTTAGAATTAAATTGAAAAATTAATCATTTTTTGATTTTGTCTATATCAGTTTCAGGAGGAGAGGATCGTATTATGACTGTTAGTGATTATAATGGAGATACAAAATTTGAGGTTTGTTTCATTTATTTTAAGGAATACTTGAAAATTTTGATATTAGTCTGTAAGCGTGAAATCAGAACCAAGAATGATTCAATGGGTTCGTCAGAAAACAGATGAAAGAGAAGAATTGCAAAGAACAATCACAGCTGTGTTAAATCAAAAATCATTGCTTATGTTTGAGTTGAACAGCAACAAACAACCTTTGGAGTTGGTTTTTGAGCAGAAATACGGCAAGATTATTGATTATAATCTTTTTGGAGATGGCTATATAGTTATTGGTTTTACAGAAGGCTATGTTGCCCATATTTCCACTCATATCAAAGAATTAAGTAAAATAAAATAAAATAAATAAAACATTGATAATTGTTTTTATTTTTTCTAATAAATAAAAAAATGAAATGAAATAATCAAAAAATTATTAGGGGATGAAGTGAGTTCTGAAAAAATCTTCCAAACGACATTGGATGCTCTATGTACAAATGATTTCCTTTATAAGATGGCTGCAGCTGGCGAACACACAATAAAAATTTTCAATATGCACACGTGGAAAGAGATCAAGAACGAACGTATCGAAATGTCTAAAGCTAGTGGAAAAATCACAAAATTACAATGGGCGAACAATGGGCAATTACTGGTTGTTTCAACCTCCACAGGGCATTTATATGGTTATTTAACAAGTGTTCCTAATCTCACAAGTATTTATTTGAATTGGGTTTGTACACTCACATCGTTTACTGAGGTAACAATCATGGATTGCTCGAAAATAGGAGAAGCAATTAATGTAATGGTTGTGAATTTAGAGAGTGAACCAGCTATTTTAGCTAATGGGCCTTTTCATTTGGCTGCAGGAATCAATAATATGGTGTGGTATTATCAATGGTATGATAATATTCAAGGAAAACTTGTTAAAGGGAAGAATTTGTTAATGAAAAGAGATTATTTGGGATCTGTTAAAAAAGTTGTAATGAATAGTCAATGGACTGCTGTTTTTATTGATGGAGGCCGTTGTTTGCTTCATCCTTTAAATAATAACAATGAATTGGCATTGGAGCAAGAGAAGTCCCTAAATAAATTAAAAAAACATTTAATTATTTTTTTTAATAGGAGATTCCCATCGACTGAAAATGAAAAGCCTATCACTCAGATCGCAATGACTGATAATTTCTTGATAATGCTTGATACTTATGGCAAAATTAAATTCTTTTATTTACCAGAATCCACCTTGATTTTAGAATATAAGCCAGAAGTTATAATAGCTCGGGTAAAATTTTAATTTTAATTTTTTTATTTATTTTAAAAAATGAATGTATTAAATATGATGTATTTGTGAATAGATATATCCAAACCCATCAGGCACAAAAACAATTTGTGTTGATAATAACGGAAACAGCTATATGTTTTTCGCCCATAATGATAGTCTTCTGCCGATTTCAAATTTCCCTACAAAAGTCGAAAATGTAAACGAACAATTTTTTTGTTTATGATTTTAATTTTATAACTTTAATTTTTATTGTTTTAACCATTTCATCACTTTTTCTTCAAAGATTCTGTGGGATAATCAAGATTCTTCAATTTTCTGTGCAGTAGAAAACGAATCAGTTTACACTTTTTCCATTCTCAAAAACACAATGCAAGGAACAACAGTGAGTGCAGTCAAAGAGCTCTTATCAATAGAAGACATAAAAAAAAACCTGCCTCCAATCGTTACCTTGCTTGATAAAGATGTGAAACCTTTGATTCTTTCCAACGGATATCTTCATTGTTTTACACAAGTCGGCACAGTTCAAGGTCAATATCTCGCATCTCATTCCTATATCCCCAATTGGAAAGGCTTCGAGGACTCCACTGAAGGAAATTATCGATTCTTCTTACAAAATCTCATGCTTCATCGATATTCTTATTGTCTTGAAGCAGTAAGCTTCTTAAAAGAAAGCTTTTTGTTTGAAGCTTTAGGCAGGAAATGTTTACAAGCTTTGGAGTTCAATGTTGCATTGAGATCATTTCAAAGTGCTAATAATCTTTCTATGGTGTTGACAATTCAAAGCTTTACTGATGAAGGAGAAAAAAATATACTATTGGGGAATGTGGCTATGATTTTAGGGGATTATGATCTCGCACAAGAATTGTTCTTGAAGAGCTCGAAACCAATTTTAGCGTTGAACATGAGATGCGATATACAAGATTGGCTTTTGGCTTTAAATCTTGCGAAAACTATTGCTCCTGAAGAAGAACCAATAATTTGTAGGAAATTAGCTATGCAAATCGAGGTTTTTTAAAAGATTGTGTTAATTTGGATTATTTAATTTAAATATTTTTAAGAGTCAAGGAAATTATAATGAAGCACAACGTTTATATGAGAAGGCCATCTTGAAATTAGATAAATCGGAGCTGAATAAATCGGAAATTGAACAACACAATATTCAATGTTTCGCAGGAATATCTAGAACCTCTATTAAATTAGGAGATGTCACAAGAGGATACAACATTGCAAATGAATTAGCAGACATTCAAGTTTCTTTTTACTTGTCTATTTTTATATAAAATATTTATTTTTTTCGATTCTTCTAAATTAAAAATAGCTTGTTCTTGAAATTGCTTTGGTTTGTGAGAATATGAAGCAATTGATCGAAGCAGCACAGCTTTACCTCAAAGGAGGATTGCCTGAAAAAGCAGCCAATATTTATATTTCTCTCAAAATGTTCAATCAAGCTACTCCTCTACTCGATAAAATTAAATCTCCCAAGCTTTTGATTCAATTAGCAAAAGTTTCCCATATAAAAACTGATTGCAAAAGCCAATTTTTTCTTATTTTTTTCTTTTAAGGCAAAAGAAAACGACGGTGGATACAAAGAAGCAGAAAGTGCTTATGAAAAAGCAGAAGATTGGGAAAATGTCATTCGAATTAACATAAATTTCTTAGACAACATAGAAAAATCAAAAGCAATTTTAAGAAACCGTTGTCCCACAACAACATGTGCTTCAATGGTTGCTTCTTATTTAGAAAAACGAGGCTCAAAAAAAGAAGCAATAGAGTTTCTTTTGATGGCAGGAAAGAAAGAAGAAGCGTTTATTTTGGCTCAATCCCATGGAGAAATGGAAACTTATTCACAGTTTCTTCAGAATTTTAGCAATGATGACGTGATGAAAATTGCACAATATTATGAAGGTAAATCGCAATGGGGTGAAGCAGCGAAGAATTATGAGAAATCGACGAATTATAATCGTGCATTGAAGCTTTATTTGCAAGGAGGTGAAGAATATTACCCAAATGCAATTAAAATGATTGGGACTGTGAAAAATGATAATCTAACAAATACCCTTTTGGATTTCTTAATGGGAGCAGGTGGTGATGGCATTCCGAAGGATCCTTTATATACATATCAAGTATATAGAGGATTACAAATGCTGAAAGAGGCTGCTAAAATTGCTATTACTATTGCAGAACAAGATCAAGAACAAGGAAATTATAAGACAGCTCATAGTATGCTTTATGAGACTTATAAAGATATGAAAGAGAATAATCTCCCAATTAATTGGGATTTATATATGAAATTGATGATTTTGCATTCATATATGATTGTGAGGAGAGTGGTAAAATTAAACGAACATAAAGATGCTGCAAGACTCCTGAATAGAATTTGTAAGAATATCAGTCAATTTCCTGCACATGCTGTTAATATTCTAACCACTGCGGTGGTCGAAGCTACAAGAGCCACACTGAAATTTTATGCTTATCAATGGTCTTGCATTTTAGTTCGACCGGAATATAGGCCTCAAATCTCAGATAAATATAAAGGCAACATAGAGAATATTGCAAGAAGACCTGTAAAGGAAAAAGAAGATTTTGATCAGCCAAGAACCCCATGTCCATTTTGCAAAGTAAAGATAAAAAATATTTTTATTTAATATAAGAATTTTTGTTATTTAATTGATTTGATTTTGTGAAAAGGAAGCGGTTTTGGAATTCGAATTGCAATGCAACAATTGCCAAAATAACATTCCTTTTTGTATTGCATCTGGAAAGTATTTCTTTTTTTTCTTTTTTTCTTTAATCTGAATAAACTTTCATTTGCTTTTTTTGCCTTTGCATTGGGAAGACATATTATTGCTGAAGACTGTTGCTTTTGTCCGAACTGCAAATTTCCTGCAAATTCCACCTATTTAAGAAAAATTTTAGAGTCGGAAAATGCTTGTCCGATGTGCAATGTCGTGTTGGATTTAAATGATGTCCAATTGGTAATTTAATATAATGAGAATAAAATTAATTTTCAAGAGATTTTTGTTGTTCTTGAAATTATTCTGTAGGACCCAAATGCTTTATTTAAGTTGAAAAGCTATCGACCAGAAATAAAAGAAGATAAAGAAAAAGACAAACCGAAAGAAGAAAGTAAAGAAACAAAGAAATGAAAAAAAACTATGGAATAACATAAATTAAATAAAAGAAATCAAATAAATTCATAAAAAAGAAAAACATTGAAAGTAAAATTAAACAAAATAAATTAAATTAATAGAAAAGAAAAGAAAAAAAAAAAAAAACTTGGATAAATTAAATAATTAGATATTTTTCTGGAATATAAAAAATTTTCCATTATTAATTTTTTTACATTTCCACAAAAACTTGTTTAAAGTAATTATCAATCAACTCATGATTCTTTAAGAAATTCATCGGGCTTCTATGTTTAGTGCTGACCTCCACCTTGTATTTCGCTTTGAACCTCTTCTGAGATCTCGAAAAATATATCCTGCATTTATTTTCATCACCTTTCATTTCTCTTAAGGCTTCATATTTCATGATTAATTCTGCTTTTAAAATATCATCTTGTTCAGCATCAATAACAACATCTATTGGATAATGAGAATCCCCAGGCATGATCGTACAATAAGGGAAGGTCATCTTTAAATCTTTATCAATACTTTCAGTTTTTGTTCGATAAGCAATATAAGGAAAAACAAAAGGATTTTCTAACAAATAATTGGAAGGAAACAGCTTGACATTTCCAAGGATTTTCACATAATCTTCAAGATTTTGATGTTTTTTAAAATTTGCCAAAATTGTAAGAATCAGAAATTGAGGCAATGCCATATCTATTTCAGAAAGCTGGTATTTTCTAATAGCTTCCAAAGGATCAACCCAAAGACTTTCTGTGAATTCATCTGGTTCCATATCTATATCATCCCATTTTTCCACTCCTTTTTCAAATGCTTTTTCTGGATCATTATTATTATAAAATTGTTTCCAATTGAAAACCCTATGGTTTTTAAGTTTTAATAAATAGAAATATGTATCGAATCGATGTGGTAGATAAGGCGCGGTGATCAGTCTTACAAAATTCAGGGGGGTCAAGAAATCTTGAGTGATCAAAGGAAATAAATAATCATATTCACGAAAGGAAAGCAAACGGCTTTTCATTCGTTTTTTTATCTCCAATAAATTCTGTATTCGTTTTTGAGTGACCAAATAGGGAAAAAATAATAAGCCTATTTCTTCTAATGTCTCTCGATAGGCTGTGATTAAACGTATCTTGTTTTCATCATCAAAATGGGAATGGAACATAGTCTCATTGTAATATTTATGCAAAAGATGGAAATCTATTGGATCGCGAACCCCACCTGGAAACGCAAATTTACTACCATATTTCAATTTTCCATTGCGTTTTAATAAGAGAATTTGATAATCATAATAGCTGGAATCGTTAGACACATTGGGACGGAACATTATTAATGAGGAGGATTTGCGGGGTATTTCATTGAAGACCCTGTTGGTTTTGTAAAGCTGATGCATTTTTCGTTTTATTAAAAGGATATTTTTAAAATTATATATTGTAATATATATCGCATGAGACGATTTTTTTTTTAATTTAAATTTTGTAATTTTATTGAGTTTTGGTTCCAAATTTGAAAAATTAAAAAAAAAAAAAATTTTTTTTAAAATTCATGAACAAACAAAATCAACTTAATATTCTAAGCCAGCTCTACAATGAATATAAGCTACAAATTACCGAAAAAGATGAACCCTCATCCCGAGATCAAATCGCTTCTCAATTCAAACTTAAATTTATTACCAAATTTGAGGAATTAGAACCAACAGATATGATAAAGCTTTGTTATGAATATTTTTGGAATATAATTTCCGACTCCAATGAAAAAAAGATCTTTTTCGATTATAATTTATTGATGTTTGAAATAATTTCTTCAAGGTTGGTTCGCAAACCTCGGGTACTTGACGTTTGGTTCAGTCCCAGTCATGAAAATAAAAGAAAATTTATGAAATTGCTGAACCAAGCTCAAAAGGAAATAGTGATTTGTTTAGTTCCTTTGAAAAATTTTGAAATAAATTCAACTTTGGCGAATTTGGCTCAAAAAAGCAATTTTATAATAAAAATAATTGTTGAAAATAACTTGAATGAAAATATTAATGGAAATATTCAAATGAAATGCTTAAGAAAAAAAGATCAAACATTTGAAAGATATATAATCATTGATAAAAGAATAATGATCAATGGGTTCCTGGAGTGGGATCAAAAAGAGCAAGAACATAAAAAAAGCATCACTCTGATTGAAAATGAAAGTTTAGCAAGAGCTTTTTGCCAAAATTTTGATATTTTATGGGAGAAAAGCGAAGGGATAATTTACAAAAATAATGTTGTAAACAGCAATAATCAAAACGAAAGTTTTGAAAAAAATAAGAAAATGATGATAAAAGATAAAAAGAATCTTAGTTTTGAGAAAAAAACTTACAGAAAAATTGGCATAAAAAAATTTAGAAGATTGATGAAAAAAATTAAAAGAAAAAGAAAGCATAAAATTTCGAATCTAAAAAGAAACCAAGTGAAGAGGAAAATAGAAAAAACGAAGAATAAACCAGGGATGATTTATAATATTTTAGGATATGTGAAAAAAATATTCAAATGATATTTTCTTTCTTTTTAAATATCATAAAACATTAAAAACTAATTTATTTTCTACATTTTAAAAGGAAAAAAAAGAAAAAAATGTTTTATATTTTATTTAAACAAAATTTTAAAAAACAAGGAAAAAAAGGATAAATTGGCAAATATATACAAAAAGTTCTTATTCTATAAGCTCGTGATTATATAAATATGGACCGAAAGTTTCTGGATTAATACTTCCTTTTCTGAAACTTTCGATTTTCGAATAATATAAGTTTTTATATTCAGATTTAATTTTGGAGAAAAAAATATAAGAATACACATAAGTATCTCCAAAAAATTTCTGTGACAATTTCTTTAAAATTTCTCCATATTTTCTATCATTCCACATAGATTTCCACCCTAGAAAACTTCTGAAATTGAAGTTTTGTGTGACTATGTACTCTAAAATATCATTATATCTTTTGTATTTGATTGAATTTTTTTTAAATTGCGACAAGGACCTTTTAAAATCGATAAACTGAATAAGCCCAGTTCCCATATTTAATTTCAAATTTCTATTGGCTAAGCTTTTGAAAACATTCTTTTTTTTATGGTTTTTTCTTTTGATAAAACTTGATTTTTTCTTTTTTAATTTGTTTAGTTTTGGGTTTATTTCCTTTATTTCTGGTTCTTTTTCAATAATTTGATCGAAATCATTGAAAGTTTTAAGAAATTCTTCTTCGTTTTGATGGTCAGTTTTTTCTTTTTTCAAAGAATTAGTCTCATTAATTTTATTGTTTTTGCCGAAAAGCGAAAAATTGGAGCTTGAACGATAATTGAAAAAATTTGTCAAGGAATTTTGCTTCGAAAAAAGCTGGAAATCTTTGCTCTCATGATTGAGGTATTTATCAAATTCATTGTAATTCAAGCTTGTATTAGAAAAGCTCATAGTTTTTTAAACTTTAATTGAATTTAATAATAGTTTTTTGGGGGGAAGAAAACTCAAATATATTTTTTTTATTCGAATTTTGCTAAATTTAAATTTTTATCATTTTAAAGTTCTCACTAAATTTTTCTTATTTTTTGAAGAAAATTTTTAATATTTAAATTAATGTTTTTGCATTTTTTTTATTGAGCAGCCAACTTATTTTTTTATGTTTAATTAAAAGATAAATAAAATTCAGTTTAAAGAAAAAATAATTTCCCAAAATATAAATTTTATTTTTCTTTAAATTTCAAGCAAAAATCTTGAATTTTTTTTTAAAAAACATTTTATTTTATTTTCTTTCTCTTTTTATTCTTATTCCGAGATCAATAAAATTTCATTCTATATTTTTTTACAAAAACAATAAAGCCTCAAAATCAAGACGATCATTCAGACATTTATTTTTATTTTTTTAGTAGTAAAAGAAT
>JFJP01038011.1_pt1 | contig 20365 bp, 17 predicted proteins | sample 431651 | NCBI WGS metagenome assembly JFJP01 (sample SAMN02602958, study PRJNA72255) | Microbial mat metagenome, whole genome shotgun sequencing project. | biome: fresh water; feature: sink hole; material: water; isolation source: purple microbial (photo- and chemosynthetic) mats found in...
TGTCAGACAGGCGATTAAATTTGCAATCGATAAAAAACTACCGTCTGTTACGCTTGTTCATAAGGGTAATATAATGAAGTTTACCGAGGGATCTTTCATGAAATGGGGCTATGCCCTGGCTGAAAGAGAGTTCGGAAACAAGGTCTTTACCTGGCAGGAACATAAACGTATATCAGAAAAACTCGGAGCCGATGCTGCCGACAAGATGCTTGCACAGGCAGAAAATAGCGGAAGAGTAATAATCAAAGATGTAATTGCTGATGCTTTCCTTCAGCAGATACTTACCAGGCCTTCTGAGTATTCGGTCATTGCCACTCTTAATCTGAACGGTGATTATATTTCTGACGCACTCGCTGCAATTGTTGGAGGGATTGGCATAGCGCCGGGAGCTAATATAAATTACGAAAGCGGTCATGCTATCTTTGAAGCAACACATGGAACAGCACCAAAATATGCCGGGCAGGATAAGGTAAATCCTGGTTCAGTGATCCTTTCCGGAGCCCTTATGTTTGATTATATTGGTTGGAATGCCGTTGCTGAAAGTATATATGCAGGGTTGGAATTGTCGATTCAATCAAAGAAAGTTACCTATGATTTTCACCGTTTAATGGATAATGCAATATTGCTGAAGACATCTGAATTTGCAGATTCACTTATCTCGAACATTAAAAGTCTTAATTCTTAAAATCAAGTTACTATGAAGGACAATGAATTCTTTATATCATTAGAAGATTCGGTTAGTAAATCATGCCAGATTGAAAATGGGTTATTTGAGAAATTTGATGTTAAACGAGGTCTGCGAAACGCCGATGGGACCGGAGTATTGGTAGGATTGACAAACATTGGGGATGTTGTTGGCTATAAAAAGGAAGAAGGCAAGGTAATTGCAATACCCGGAAGGCTTCTGTACAGGGGAATTGATATTGAGGATATAACCCAGGGTTGTCAGAATGAGAAGCGCCATGGTTTTGATGAAACGGTTTTCCTGCTTCTGACCGGACACCTGCCCGGGAAGGAAGAGCTAATTGAGTTCTCAAAACATATGGCTTCCATGCGTGCCCTGCCGGACGACTTTGTAAAAGATATGATACTTTCAATGAAGGGTAAGGATGTACTTAATATCCTCGCGCGGTCGGTCCTTGGTTTGTACACACTTGATAAAAAGCCTGATGATATTTCATTAAATAATATGATCAGACAATCGTTGAACCTGATTGCCAAGTTCCCAACTATAGTTGCATATTCTTACCAGGCATTACGACACCTTTACAAAGGAAAAACACTTTCAATACGCCATCCCCAGCTGAAGCTGACAACAGCTGAGAATTTTCTCTACCTGCTTAAAGGCGAGAGTCCTGGTTATTCGAAACTCGAAGCTGATCTGCTCGACCTGCTTCTTATCCTGCATGCAGAACATGGTGGTGGTAATAACTCAACCTTTACCATGAGGGTAACAAGCTCCTCAGAGACTGACATTTATTCTTCAGTGACTTCTGCTATCGGATCATTGAAAGGGCCATTGCATGGCGGCGCTAATGTGAGGGTCCTGGAGATGATGGAAAACATGAAGAGCAATGTAAAGAACTGGAAAAGTGAGCAGGAAGTTGAGGAATATCTTCTTAAGATACTAAATAAGAAAGCAAATGATTTTTCCGGGAAAATTTATGGAATAGGTCATGCTGTTTATACAATTTCTGATCCGAGGGCGGCAATTCTAAAGGCAAAAGCAAGGGAGCTGGCTATTGAAAAAGGCCGGCTGGATGAATTTGAGCTATATTCACTTGTTGAGAGACTTACTCCCGAAGTATTCAAAGTGTTTAAGGGAGAAAAATCAACTAAGGTTGTTTGCATAAATGTTGATTTCTATTCCGGTTTTGTTTATGCCTGTCTTGATATTCCTCAGGAGTTATATACCCCTCTTTTTGCAGTTGCCAGAGTATCAGGCTGGTGTACACATCGTATTGAAGAACTCACATTCTCAGCAAAGAGAATAATACGCCCGGCATTTAAGAATGTATATGGTAAGTTTGATTATGTGCCACTTAAGACACGGGAATAATTTATGAATGAGACTATACCTAAGTATGATGTGCTAATTGTGGGAGGCGGTGTTGTTGGTAGTGCATTGCTCTATACTTTAAGCAAATACACAGATATACCAGGTATTGGACTTATAGAGAAATATGCAGATCTTGGACTTGTTAACTCCGATTCTTCCAAAAACAGTCAGACTCTCCATTTTGGCGATATTGAAACAAACTACTCTTTTGAAAAGGCTAAGAATGTTAAGAGATATGCTGATATGGTTAAGCATTACCTCGAGAATAATTTATCAGAAGGTGGCAATAAAAGGCTTTTTAGCAAGTACTCCAAGATGGTACTTGGTGTTGGTAAAAAGCAGGTTGATGAACTTAAGGCCAGATATATAACATTCAGCCAGCTTTTTCCAAATCTGAGGGTTATTGAACGTGACGAAATTGCCAGGTTGGAGCCAAGGGTTGTTGAAGGAAGAGATGCCTCTGAGGAGATTTTGGCCCTGGTTACGGAGGATGGCTATACTGTCGATTTCCGAAGATTATGTCACTCTTTTGCAGAAAATGCAAAAAAAGAAAATCCGGATATAAAGATTCATTTCAATACAAAACTTATAAAAATTGTCAGGAATGAAGGGTATTATTCCGTTATGACTGATAAGGGAGAGTTTCATGGAACAACTGTAGTGATAGCTGCGGGTGGACATAGCCTGCTGCTCGCTAAAACACTGGGCTATGGAAAAACCCTCTCGGTTCTCTCGATGGCCGGTAGTTTTTATACTGCTCCCAAAGTTCTCAATGGTAAGGTATACACAATTCAGGTGGCAAAATTGCCTTTTGCTGCAATCCATGGTGATCCGGAAGTGCACAATGAGAATATAACCAGGTTTGGACCTACTGCTAAACCAATATTCCTGTTAGAACGATATAATAATCATACATTTCTTGAATACTGGAAGACATTCGGGTCAGGCTTAAGTCCAGTAATAAGCCTGTTAAGAATAACCTTCGATAAAGTTCTGTTAAGCTATATTTTTATGAATTTTCTTTACGATATCCCTTTTATCGGAAAACGGCTGTTTGTCAGACAGATAAGAATGATTGTTCCCGGCCTTAAGCTGAATGAGATTAAGTATGGCAGAAGACTTGGAGGAACAAGACCCCAGATAGTTAATAATGCTACCCATAAGCTTGAGATGGGCGAAGCAAAACTATCGGGTGACAATATTATTTTTAATATAACACCTTCACCCGGCGCTTCAACATGCCTCGGGAATGCCTGTGCTGATGCTTCAACAATAGTGAGTTTTTTTGGCAGCAAATATAAGTTTGATAAAGAAGCCTTCGAAAACGACTTCGTAACCAGGGACTAGTCTGCTAAAATTGATATGGTGTTGATGGATTTTTCCAAACTCAGTCTTTATGTTCCCGCATATACCAGTAATGCCAGTCCGGCCAGATAAGCCAGAAACATTAAGAGTATCAGGGTATTAACTGACTTTGAGGCACCTTTAAACTCTTTCCAGATAAATACTCCCCACAAGGCTGCAATAAGAGTTGCACCCTGTCCCAGGCCATAGGAGATTGCAAATCCGGCTTTCCCTGAGGCTATAATACTCATAGCCATTCCAATATTCCAGATCACTCCTCCCATAATGCCTGTCAGATGAACCCCAACCCCTCCTTTTTTATAATCTTTTAAGGTAAGAGGAGCTCCTTCAAATGGCCTCTTCATTATTAAATAGTTAAAAAGAAAATTACTGACAAGTACACCAATAGCAAAAAAGAATATTGCAGAATAGGGGGTCAGTTTTCCTGCCTCGGGCATTTCAAAGTTCGTAATCATGGAACTGGCAACAAAACGGTAAAACAGGGACATCAGAACACCGGCAGATATTGACAGGAGTATCCCTTTCCCTGAGACTTTTTTCTGAGATATGCTGTGTTTCTTGTAAGCTACTGCATCAATAATAATTGCTGCAACGATAAGCGCCACACCCCCGAAAAGCCATATTGGATCACCCTGGGGGACGAATATGTAATTAATAATAACACCCAGAGCCAGAGCAATTCCGACTCCGACAGGAAACGCTACAGCCATTCCTGCAATAGCCATAGCTGCTACAAGCAAGATATTGGATGCATTGAATATTACACCTCCAATCATTGCATTCAGGATATTTCCTTTCTCAGCCTGGGATATGTCTGCAAGAAAACCCCGGCCATTATCTCCATTACTGCCCAATGTGAAACCGAGCAGAACAGAGAATAATACTATTCCAAATACATAGTCCCAGTAAAACAATTCGAAGCGCCACGATTTACCTGCAAGCTTTTGGGTATTTCCCCAGGAGCCCCAGCAGAGCATTGTTACAATACATAGAATGATGGCCAGTGAATAACTTTGTGGTATAAACATCGCAGGAGAGGGTTAAGAGTTTATAGTTTGACGTTTGTTGTTTCAAATGAAAATTTATAGTTTTCATTTTTCTTCTGAGCTGTTTTAAAGATATTTGCAGAGGTTATATATACCCTGGTCCCTTCTGATTCCTGCCGTTTTTCACCTTTAATAACAATCCTGACATTATGATCACCGGGTTTCAAATTCAGGATGTGCCAGATGCTTGTTGTATGCTGTTGGTTTGCAAAATCATAATATGTATCAATGGTGCGGTGAAGAGCTCCATCTACATAAATGTCAGCTTTCCCACCATCTTTGTACCAGTTGCCTTCAATTGAGATCCCCGACCCTGTAAAGTTAATTTCCAGTTCATCGCCTGGCTTTTCTGCGAAGACAGATTGCTTACTTAATAACCCATCTCTGCCATGAGGCACCTCATACGTCTTCCATTTACCCTTGTATTTCCATCCATTTTTTTCAAAGACTGAAATTTTCTTATCAAAGACCACATCAGGAAATGAAACTTCATTTTCAGGAGCGACAGGCAGCTGTGTTTTGATCATGATTTTTTTACCAGTAGCCTTTCCTCCGTCTCTTACAATAAAATCAACTGCGTATTTGTATGTACTTGCAACAGCAGTATTAAATGAATAGGTTGTATGTACGAAAAGAGAATCACCGACAGCAATTACTCCTTCCTGCATGTTAGCCGGGAGGCCGCTGAATCCCTTCATAACTCCTAAAACGGCAAGTGCATTTGAAGGGTTGCAATCAGAATCCTGTCCACAGCGTGTAGATATCTCAAGCGTTTTCACCGGGTCACCTTCTCCATAAAGAAGGCCCATTACAATATAAGCGCCATTAAGCTTTGCATCAATATTGAATGTGACTCCTGCACCGCAAATATCTACATCCCCCCATTTGTTTTCAAGTTCCTGCCAGGCTGTTTTCCAGTCGGCCGGATAATGTTGATGTAAGGTAATTACATCTCTTATACATTTATAATAATCGCTCTCAGCAGGTAAAGAAAGGAGTGCCTTTTCAATAGTCTTCAGCATGTCTGTCTCAAAATAGGCTTCGGCATACAATGCTGCAACAAAGATTCCACCATATATGCCGTCGCCATAGTTCATAATTCTGCCTGTCTTGTCTGCCAGTGTTGAGGCAGTATTTGGCATTCCCGGGCACATAAATCCAATATAGTCGGCTTCAATCTGGAAATCTATATCATCAGCATGCAAATTGTACTCCGGACTACCAGATAATGGAGCGAATATGCTGTCGTAATAATTTTTTCTGGCCTGCATATTAGCATGCCAGAGCTGATATCCGGCTTTGGCAAACATCTCCTGATATTTTCTTGCCGGAGCATCAATACCATACTTATCCATTGACATTAAAAATGTGAGCTGAACGTAAATATCATCCTGCCACATACTTCCTTTAATATCAGATGGTTCCCAGTTTATTGGGTCCTCATAGATGTTGCCCTGGGCTCTGAACTCTGTTGGAGCACCGTATGTAACACCAATCATCTTTCCTGCCCATCCCCCGGCAATTTTATCCTTTAAAACTTCTGGTTTAATGGTTCTGAAGTCAGATTCCCTGTTTTTACATGACCAGGTAAGTGTAATGAGCATTGACAGCAAAACAGAAGTGAAAATATTTTTCATGGCCAGGTTATTTAGGTTGATATTAATGGTATTAATAATGAATTTATATTAATTATGATCGCAGTTTCACATGAGGATTTTTTCCATACTCAATTGTCACCGGCAAACCGTCATTAAGAATTGAAATCCGTGCAGCTTCAACAACCAGCTCATTGATATAGCTATTAGCTGGCGTTGCAATTATTCCTTTTTTATCAACTTCTCTGATAATTTCCTGTCTTCTCTTTAGAGCATCTGAAATATCCATGTTACTTATTTCATTTTCAATACTATATGCCATCATTATGCTTGCAGAGACTGAATCTGGTCCATACCCGACAGGTTTATATCCTTCACCTTCCCAGGGTACTAGCTTGTAAAAATCGGGACTTACATAATTGAAATGAGATCCTCCGCAGCCTATGCCTTCAAGATATGAGTGCTCCACACCTCTAAACTGGTCATTATGTTTCAGCATTCCTGTTTTTCCTTCGCCCTCAAAGAACATCTGAAGATTTTGTTCATTGCTGCCTGCCGCCTGGTCGGGATAGCCTAAACCATCAATAACAGAAAGGATGGCTCCATTCTCAAAGTGAACCCTTCCATTGGCCCACATATAAGCTTCATTCCCGTTTGGAAATTTACCTTTGATGCCTGATACTGATACTTCAACAGGTCTTAGTCCTGTGATAAAATAAACAAGATCAACATAATGGCACCCTATATACACAAACGGATCAGTCTTGTCGCAGGTGAACCAGTTCTGAAAGTTTGACGACCTGTAATAGTATGGTTCAATGAGTTTTGCCTCACCAATAACAAATTCTCCGAACTGCTTAAGCCCGCAGCTTCTCTTAGCCATAAGCGACCTTTTGTCGAATCTTTTGTGATATTCAACACCTACGAAAAGTCCCTTCTCATAGGCTATTTTTTCAATTTCAGCAGCCTGTTCATATTTAAGTACCAGCGGTTTTACACAGAGGATGTGCTGGTTGTGTTTTAATGCTTCCATAACAACCGGGTAATGAAGCTGGTCAGGCATAGCAACAATTACAAGTTGTCTTGGCTTCATGCCGGCGATCACTTCCTTATACAGGTCAGGATATTTATTATTTGCAGGCTCAGAAAGGGAAGGATAAGGTACAAAACTCTGTCCGGGGAAAGCATCGCTTATCTCCTTACTCTCTTTTAAGGCTTTTAACGGAGCTGCGTCGAGTGCGCATATCTTTATATCATTTATATAACCTGTTCTCTGAAGGTGATATGCTGTTGGCAGCAGAAGGTCGTAGGTGATCATCCCTCCGCCAATAATAACTACATCAATTGTACTCATTTCAAATTTTATTTTCACTTATTTCTTACCCAGAATTTCATCGCAGGCCTCTTCAAAGACTTTTATACCTTCTCTTAGAGCCTCTTCGCTAATCATTAGCGGGGGGGCAATTTTTAAACACTCCCCGGCAATACCAACCGGTGCAAACATCAGCAAGCCTTTGTGAAAGCACTTTTCGTTGATTTTCAAAGCAGTATCTGAATCAGGTGTTTTTGTTCCCTTTTTTACAACCTGAATTCCTGCCACAAGTCCTTTGCCCTGCAGGCATCCCAGTACATCGGGATATTTATTTCTGATTCTGGCAAGTTCAGGTATCAGTATATCTCCTGATTTTCTGGCTTTCTCAACCAGGTTTTCTTTGAGTATTAGTTTAAGGCTTTCAACTGCTGCTACCACCGGAAGTGGACTTCCTGAGTGAGTTGAGGTCATTGATCCCGGTGCATAAAGACTCATGATATCTTTTCTTCCTATTACTGCAGAGATAGGAAGTGACGAAGAGATCCCTTTTCCGCAGGCAATAAGATCAGGTTTGATCCCATAATGCTCAAATGCAAACATTTTTCCTGTTCTTCCAAATCCTGATTGTACTTCATCGAAGATGCTTACAATATCATTTTCTTTACAGAATGTTTCAAGTTTTTTAGCATATTCAACAGGCAGAAAATCTGGACCGACTCCCTGGTAAGATTCTGTCATTATTCCAGCTATCTCACCCGGATTGATACCTTTTTCTTTAAGAGTGTTCAGAAACAGATCAAAAGAGGTGTCTTCATTTTTATATCCATCGGGGAAAGGTACCTGGATAAATGTCCGGCCTTCATCGACGATCCATGTTTTAAGTTTTGGCATTCCACCGGCAAGCTGTGCTCCAAGTGTACGACCATGAAATGCATTATTAAAAGTGACAAAATATTTTTTTTGAGGACCATGTTTTTCAATGGCATAAGTCTTGGCCAGCTTGATACAGTTTTCTGTAGCTTCGCTTCCGGTACTGAGAAGGAATGCAAGGTAGTCTGAAGGGTCAGGAGATATTTCCTGAAGCATTTTAGTCAGTTCGGCTCTTTTTTCATGTACAAACACATACGTAGCAAGAAGCTTATGGTTGAGCAGCTTGCGCAGTGCTTTAATAATTTCTTTACGGCCGTGACCGGCATTGGTTATTAATACTCCCGATGACCAGTCTATCCATTTATTTCCCCATTTATCGTATATCTGAAACCCTTTAGCTTTGTCCCAAACAATGGGGGGTTGACCCATCATTGAAACGGGCTCAGACACAGACAGAGCTTCGAAGATCCTTAAAGATTCAGGAACCGGTAATTTCGTTTTAATTCTCCTGTATTTTGTTTTTACCTTTGCAACATCTACCGGAGTTAAATCATATTTTGCCATTATAGTATGTATATTTAAGGAAACAATATTGATATGTAATAGTAATAAATAAATTCTTACCAGCAGATAGCTGCTACTCTCTTTCTTTTATGGGGACATGCATCATTCTCTCTTCAATGAATGAGCTCATTTTGTTCACAGCCATTTTTTGAATTACGTACACTTGTTTTCCGTTTGGTTCCTTTTTCCAACTGTTACTTCCGTCCTTGTTAACAATTATACTTCCTCTTTCTGTTTCGAAGAAGCCCTCTGTGCCATATACTGCAATAAGTACAGCTGTCTGGTCCCAGCTCATTCTCCCGTTTTTATCCTCTTCTGACATGGGGATGCTTATTCTGAAAGCATCTTTTACCGGACTGTCCGATATTCCTGATTTAATAAGTTTAAGTCCTGTTCGTATTTCCCAGCCTATTTCAAATCCTGAAAATATTATCTGCCCTGGCCAGTTTGTCAGAACATATTCAGACGACACTGAATCCATAAATACATTGAATTCTTTGCCTTCAGGAAATTTTCCTGCCATCGAGACAAGGTTTGTTACTTTCCTTGATACCAGGTCTGTCCCATTCAGTGGTGAAATATTATCCGGTTGAGAATCAAGCAGGTTTTTCAGATTTGTCAGGAATCCAACAGTAACTATTGTTACACTGTTGTCGGGTTGTTCACTCAGAATTTTTCTATAAACAGCAACTGCGTCTTCAGCATCTTCCGTTGATTTAGCAGAATGCTCATATTTGGCCGCCAATGAATCCGCCCAATGTTGTGGGGATCCCATATTAACACCCTCTGTTTTAGGTGCGCCCAGGGGTAACCCTGATCGGCCGAAATATGTGTTTATTATCTCAATTGCAGGGATAACAAGTTCATGTTTATTTGATGAGACAGTGGCAAGGATATCAACTTTTCCGCTATCAGCCATTGCATGAAGAAATGCCAGGGCGCCAACATCATCATAATCGGGCCCCATATCGGTATCGAAGATTATCTTAACCGGAAGATTCATTTTTTTGGACGACTCATTATTGCAACTGATAAGTAAGGCAGCTGAAGCGAGCAAGATGAACAGGTGTTTCATTTGATTATGTAATTAATTTATTTCCTGACGGTAGGGAGCAGAGGCCTGAGCACCCATTCTTGTCACTGAAATTGCTGCAGCCTTATTGGCAAACCTGACAGCATCCTCTAATCCGTTCCCTTCTGCTATCGATACAGCAAGTGCTCCGTTGAATACATCGCCAGCGGCAGTTGTGTCAATAGCTTTTACCGGGACGACAGGGATCAGCATGGAGATTGATTCTGTCTGCAGATATGCTCCTGCTCCACCCATTGTAATGATCACATTCTTAACCCCTTTGGCGCGAAGCCAGCTCGCTGCAAGCTCAGCAGTCTCAGCATTTATTACTTTGATATCCGTAAGCTGTTCTGCTTCGTTTTCATTTGGTGTGATCAGGAAGAGGCAACTTAGAAGATCGTCGGACAAGCGATGGGCAGGGGCAGGATTCAGAATAACCCTGTTTTTGTTATTGAATGCTCTTTGAGCAACATACTCTACTGTTGAAACAGGGATCTCCAGCTGCATCAGAAAAAGGTCAGCAGGGCCGGTTCTGAAAACCTCATCACTAATGTCATTTTCAGTGAGTGTGCCATTGGAGCCAGGAGCTACAACGATGCTGTTTTCCCCATTTTCATCAACATTGATCAAAGCAACACCCGATGGGTTTGATCTGTCCGTTATAATGTACCTGGAGTCAATTTTTTCGTTTTGAAATATTTGCAATGATTCTGTTCCAAACAGGTCATTCCCTGTTTTTGTAACAAATGTTACATTTCCGTTAAGTCTGGCAGCAGCCACAGCCTGGTTGGCCCCCTTGCCTCCGGGATTCATAAGGAAAGTGCCACCTAAAATAGTCTCGCCGGGTGCAGGAAGTTTCTTTGATTTGATTACCATATCGGTGTTAGAGCTTCCTATAACAATAATTCTACCCATAATATTATTCTCCTGATTTTTGATTTTTTGCATTTAGCTAATATAAAGAAAAGCTGCCATAATTTTTTATATGGCAGCCTTCTTTATCTAAATAAGCTTACTAATTTTCTAAATGCGGAACCAGGTTCTACTCCACTTTGATTTTAATAACCACTTTTTTTACTTTGCCAGGTTTGTTGCCTGGTGCTATTTTTGGTTGATGTGCATCTTCCGGGAAGAATATTCCATAGGCGCCTTTGTCCAGTGTAACATAATCACCATCGCCGCTCAGGAAAGCAATATCTTTTTCCGGATTATATTCAGTAGTGACTTTCATTTTGGCGACATTTGTAAATCCTATCTGTTCAATACCATCGGCTATATACTGAATATCAATGTATTTCCGGTGGTACTCCCATTTGCCCTGTTCTTTTGGCAGGGAGTCGTACGCCTGAACCAGGACAAACAGATTTGATCCATCCAGTTCATACCGGCCGGGTTCCATAGTTGTAAAATCAGTTTTTGCAATATATTCCAGAGCAGTTTTTATCCTTGGGGATATTGCTGTGTAGAGATCTTTGTTTTTCAATACGTCAGCTATCATGTGTCTTGCTTATTAAATAATTATGAATAATAAAATGTCAGTTATCAGATCCTTACAGGATATAGCTGTCTTAGTTTTTGCACCAGCGCCACTGCTTCGCGAACATCCTGTTCTATTTTTTCAAAGTTTTTAGCTTTAATAAGGTCTGATTTAATGAGTTGTGATCCCATACCAACACAAACAGCACCTGCCTTAAACCATTCGGTAAGGTTCGATTCGGTAGGTTCCACACCTCCGGTTGGCATTATCTGTGACCAGGGCATTGGCCCTTTAACTGCTGCAATAAATTTTGGTCCTCCTACCTGTGATCCCGGGAATATTTTTACTATCTCAGCGCCAAGCGATTCAGCTCTTGATATTTCAGATACAGATCCGCAACCTGGCGACCAGAGAATTTTTCTCCTGTTCAGAACATCTGCCATCGCTTCGTTCAGCAGTGGAGATACAATGAAATTTGAACCAAGCTGAGCATATAGCACAGCAGTAGGGGCATCTATTACAGATCCGGTTCCCATTATCATATCAGGAAATTCAGCGGCAGCATATTTGTTTATCTGTTCAAATATTACATGAGCATACTCACCCCTGTTGGTAAATTCGAATAATCTTATTCCTCCTCTGTAACATGCTGCAATGACCTGTTTGCATACTTCCACATCGCTGTGGAAAAACACCGGAATCATTCCCGACTCAGCCATTTTTAGAGCTACCTGTATTCTTGTAAACCTTGCCATATATATTAGTTTTATTAAATCGTTAAAAACTTTGTAATCTTCTGATGGTATTTTATCTTGACACACGTCCTGATCCGTCACCACCAAGAAGAGTTTCGACCTCCTTAACGGTGACAAGGTTAAAATCGCCAATAATAGTATGTTTAAGACAGGAGGCTGCAACTGCAAAATTCAGGGCACGCTGATCATCACCGGTATAAGTTATCAGTCCGTAAATAAGTCCGCCCATAAAACTATCACCACCACCTACTCTGTCGACTATGTGGGTAATGTCATAAACAGGAGCTTCGAACAGTTTCTTTCCGTCAAACAATACACCTGACCATGTGTTATGGTTAGCATTTACAGAGCCACGAAGAGTTACTATTACCTTTTTTGCTCTTGGAAACTTTGCCATCATCTGCCGGCAAACGGATTCATAGGCGGCTGCTTCAACATGACCGCTGGTAACATCTGTGCCTTCCGGGTGAATCCCGAAAACCATAGCAGCATCCTCTTCATTACCCAGTATAATATCGCAACCTGCAACTAATTCTGGCATAACTTCAGATGCTTTCTTTCCCCATTTCCAGAGGTTTTTTCTGAAATTAAGATCAGTTGATACTGTAATGCCTTTTTTGTTGGCAGCAGCGATAGCCTCTTTACAGACAAGAGTGGCTCCCTCTGAAATAGCAGGAGTGATACCTGTCCAGTGAAACCAGGTAACTCCTTCAAATACTGAATCCCAGTTGATCATGCCAGGCTGAATAGCTGCAATTGCTGAATTGGCACGATCGTAAATAACCTTACTGGCCCTGGCAACAGCCCCGTTTTCCAGGAAGTAAATACCAACCCTGTCGCCTCCAAAAATTATCTTATCGGTACCTACATTGTATCTTCGCAGATCCATGAGGCACGACTCAGCTATGTCATTTTTTGGAAGACGGGTTACATAGTCGACCTTAAGCCCGAAATTGGCCAGGGAAACAGCCACATTAGCTTCTCCTCCTCCAAATGAGGTGTTAAACTGCCGGGCCTGGCTGAATCTTTCAAATCCAGGTGGTACAAGCCTCAGCATAATCTCTCCAAATGTTACGATTTTATTATTCATCATAATATAATTTTAATTTTAATGGTATGATGAACCCCGAAGGGCTCACCGAAGGCAAACCGCACATATTGAAAAATTTATATTCTAAAGTGTTTAGCTTCGCTGAGCTCGCAAGCTCGGTTGTTTTAATATAACATGTGGGTTTCATAATTTATGTGATAAGCATTGACGGATTACTTTTTTAATTCAGGTTCAGTTTCCTCAATTTCATCTTTGGCAGGTTTGCCACGCCACCAATTGGCAAGTATTGAACCAGTTATATTCATTAATGGTCCGAATACAGCTGGTGCGAGACCTACTGTTGCCACTTTACCCATCTGCAATGCCAGGCCCGAAGCGAGCCCTCCATTTTGCATCCCCACTTCGAATGCAATTGTTCGGCGATCTCTTTCAGGTAATCTTACAAGCCACGATAGTGAATAACCTAGTCCATAACCGGTCATGTTGTGTAAAAGACTCGTTAAAATCAACAGCAATCCGACTTTTAAAAGGCTATCACGTCCTGATGCTGTTATGATAGTTACAATAGCAGCAATTCCTACCATGGAGATAAGTGAAAGTATTTTTTCAAGCAATTTTTTATCGCCATAAAGAACTTTAGCGACAAAGAGGGCTACTACCATAGGAAGAAAGAAGGCCATAATCATTACTTTAGCGAAATGAGCCAGGAATGTCAATGAGTCAGCATCTTTCACGTGGGCAAATACGGTTGTTGTTAACAGGATAATGATCATATATGAAAAGAGCTGTATTACTTTTGAACGAAGTGTGGCTTCCTTTTTTAGAAAGAGATTGAAGATAAAACCTGCAATAATTGGAAGGATTATCATATTAAGGATATCCAGCATCATACTCCAGAAATTGACTTCAATATACTGGCCTCCCAACCATTTCATAAGTGATGGTGTAACGAACGGGGACAGGATGGTAGAAATAGCACCAACAGTAACTGCAAGGGCAATATTTGCTTTAGCCAGTAACGACATAACGTTTGAGGCCAGACCGCTTGGCACGCAACCTATCAGGATTATACCCGCGGCAATTTCAGGAGGAAATTTGAAGATATGTGCGATGGCGAAACCGACAAGTGGCATAAATATATAATGAGAAACGACTCCAACAAATACTCCTTTTGGCATTTTAATTACTCCTACAAAATCGTCAAAACTCATTTGTGAACCCATGCCAAACATTATTAACTGTAGAAGTGGAACAATCAGCAGGCTCAGTTTAAAATTGCCAATTGTTGTGAAATACTGAGGATAAAACATGGCAGCCGTGACTGCAGTAAATATCCATATTGTGTAAGATAACCCCTTTATGGCGTTAAATCCCCTTGCTCCTAATGCCAGTAACATGAAGGATACTATTAGTAGCGGACCTGTTTTATTCAGGTTGCCGGTTAGAATTAAGGCAAATGACAACAGAAATAAGAGCAATGCTGCAATCAGGGCAATTTTGTGATAGTTGATTTTTTTCATAAAAAATTATTTGAATGTAAAGTTATTTTAATGGGTATTAAGTTGGTAATTACATTTTTCTGATTGAAGTTAAGTATTTAAACAATCAGTTTCTGGATATAGATAAGTTAGCTCCAAAGCCTGTCATGCGACCGTTTCTGATCCCACTCAGGAGTTGGATCAAAATAACCCTTTACATCCTTCGAGAGATGTTTTTTTACCTCTTCGTCGTTAAGTTCAATGCCGAGTCCTGGTGCATCAAGAGGTACATTTGCAAAGCCATTTGTTATCATTGGCTGCGATCCGACCATCTTAACAAGGTTTCCCCACCACTGCGAATCTACACTGTGATGTTCCAGTGCAAGGAAGTTCTGTGTCGCAGCAGCGCAATGAACATTAGCCATAAAACATACCGGAGAACCAGCCATATGCATTGCCATGGCCACGCCGCACTCTTCTGCATAGTCTCCTATCCTTTTAGTCTCCAGCAATCCTCCTGAAGTGCCCAGATCAGGATGAATAATATCTACTGCACGGGCATCCAGCAGTGGCTTGAATCCTCCCCGCAGCATATAAATATCTTCACCTGTACAGGTGGGCGTTTCAATTGCATCTGAAACAGTTTTCCACTGTTCGGTGTAGAACCATGGAACCATATCTTCCACCCATGCGAGCCTGTATTTTTCCATTGCTTTCCCAAAGCGTATTGAATTGTTAATATCAAAATGGCCAAAGTGGTCAGCGCATAACGGCATCTCGTAACCGACAGCATTCCTGACCTGTTCGACATATTCACACAATCCATCAAGCCCCTTGTCGGTAATCTGTACCTGGGTGAAAGGGTGCAGGGTATTTCCATAACCCATATAATCTTTCAGATCATACTGACCTGTGGCACCATTCCAGAATTTCGAATTAACAAGTGCATCGGGAATATTGGCAACAACATGAATGCCAAGATCCATTTTGAGCCAGGTAAATCCCTGTTCTTCAACTCTTTTTTTCATTGTAACTGCAAATGCCTGGGGATCTTTCGCTCCAGGGGTATCAGCATATAGCCTTATCTTGTCTCTGTATCTTCCGCCGAGCAGCTGCCATGCCGGTACTCCGTAGGCCTTGCCGCACAGGTCCCATAATGCCATCTCAACTGCACATACTCCTCCGCCCTGCCGGCCATGATACCCGTACTGATTTATTATCTTAAACAGCATTTCCACATTGCATGGATTCAGTCCCAGTATCCTGCTTTTAAGAAAAAGGGCATAACGTTCATCAGCACCATCACGCACTTCACCAAGTCCGTAAATACCCTGGTTGGTATCGATACGAATAATTGGCTTCCGGCCTCCTTCTCCGATAACAGCAACACGCATATCGGTGATCTTCAGGTCTGAGGGACTTGAGGATCGCGATACATTAGAAGTAGTTGCCGCAATTGTGTCTTCAATTGAAAAGTTCATTAAACCACCTAGAGCTATACCACCAAGAGCAGCTTTTTTTAGAAAACTACGGCGGTTATCTGTTGCTTTTGTATCAGAGTTCCCAATACCACCATCCTCAGCTTCTGATATGTTAAGCTTTTTATTTGTATCAACTATCTGCTGTAAAACTTTTTTCATAACGGGTAGATGTTTAGTAATGAATGATATATAGCACTCAGATTATCCATTAATAGTTTCTTTCTTTCAGATATCTGTCTAACTCCTCCCTCGACATTGGCAGTTTCCCCGGGTAATTTGTTAGCCAGTCAACAAAATCCTTCTTAATCTCCGGTGACCATTCACTGTCAATCTCCCCTGCCAGGTATCTCTTCTCCTTAAGGCGCTGATGCCCAAACTCATCGCGTAAGGCTGTTACTTCAGCAGTTATTAAAAGATCTTCAACCAGATGTGAGGGGATGAAAATAACGCCATATTTTTTTGCAAGCACAACATCGCCTGGCAATACAATGGCACGACCGACACGAATTGGTCCGTTGATAGAGGTTAGTGTCATTTGCGCTATGCCAGAAGGATCTGATCCTTTTATCCATCCATTCATCCCTTTAATTTCAGAGATCCCTTCCATATCTCTCACGGCGCCGTAAAATATGAATCCTCGCTTTGACCTGGTATATATTGAGTTCCCCAGATTGTCTCCGATCAATGTTCCTTCAACAATTTTACCATATCCATCAGCGACATAAACATCACCGGTTGTAAGAATATCTATTGGCCATGAGTTAGTACCTCCCTGCTGCGCCCTGTTCTCTCTTTTACCCTGCTCTTTCACATACTTTTCAAGATCTGGCCTTAGCGGCATATACTGGGCAGTAACAACACGTCCGGTCATGGCCTCATCGGGATTAACTATTGTCCAGTCTCCTTCGAATTGGTTTTGATAACCTTTCCCACGCAGTACACCCCATGCCTCTTCAATGGATATATTCTTTAGCCTCTCAAGTATTGCATCAGGGACTTTTGGTCTTCCGTCGGGTAAACGCTCGCCTTTCCATTCAGATGTCAGAGCTTTAACATATTCGGGCGAAGAGCCAATATTTTGAGAATAGGAAAGAAAAGAAATAAACAGGCAGAAGGCTGAAAGGATGATTTTTCTTATCATGATCTGAGTTTTAAATTGATCCTGGTCTTAATGTCAATAGTTTTATGCTCTGCTCCTAAGCGTAGTATAATCAGACAGTCAGAATAAAAGATTATTATTTATAACTGATAAACTTACCATTATTAAAACTCATTGCCCCATTATCTGTTCCAATCCATACAACGCCACTGTTATCAACAGCGATGCAGAGAATGTTATTGCTGCTCAATCCGTCGGTAGTGGTATATGATGTCCAGGCAGATCCGTCATAGACTGATATTCCACCCTTTGTTCCGATCCATATTTTCCCCTTTTTATCTTCAGCAAGTGCCTGAACGAAATCATTTACCAAACCTTCAGCTGTTGAGAAGACTGTCCAGTTATCAAGAGTATCATCTCCCGTATGTTTTGCAAGGCCAAGATCAGTTCCGAACCATTTGGTCCCATCAGCTGCAATCAGGATACTGTAAACATTATCAGAAGGCAGGATAATTGGGCCCCACTGTGCATACACTGATGCTCCTGAAATAACGTCTACTTCGTTGCGGAAGATTCTGGCAATACCTGCCCCTGCAGTTCCGACATAAAGCGAATCTCCCTTTTTGTTGGTGGCCATTGATGTTATTGGATATGCCTCGAAAATAACAGAAGGATACATATCTTCGTAATCAGGAGTAAACCACTTCTTATTACTCATTGCAGATACTCCTTTGTCTGTTCCGAACCATCTTATGCCTTCTTTGCCAACAACCAGTTTTATTACATTATTGCTTACTATGGGTGTGGTTTCTGCTGTTAAGGCAGTAACTTCTGACTTCCCTTTAAGCGGGAGGGAGGCAACTGTAACTCCTTCAGCAGAAGCAATCAACACCTCATTACCTTCTGTTGTGTTTGCATATGCAAAATCTTTCAGATCGCCCGTGGGGACAGTCTTGTTCTTATTCTGGAGGGTCCACTTCTTCCCGTCGAAGCTTACCATACCTGCTTCTGTTAAGAACCATTTAATATTATCCTTATCAATAAATACCGACCGGAAATTTTTTGCCTCAGCTACTCCGCTGACAGATTGTGACAATCCATCAATAGAGATTAACATGATGCCTGCAGCTATGAGTGTTATTATCTTTTTCATACCGATGCTTTTTAGTTAGAATAAGTGCTAAATATAGGAATTAAAAATATAAAAAACTGATCAGTTGATCAGCGATCAAAGCGGGCTGATGAAATCTTTACGAATGGGGGTAAAGCTGTCAACAAGTCTTACGAACGGGCTGATTGTCTGTATACAATGGGGAATTCCCGGGGGAATGGCTATTACGTCGCCTCCTGAAAGAGTATGCCTGGTACTGCCTTTAAAAAAATGCAACTCCCCTTCAGCTACAAACGTTATCTGCTCGTGAGGGTGGGAGTGAGGTGGCTCAGGAGTAAGCATCGGACCGTTTGAAAAATCGCATACAACTACCATAAGATTATCTAGTTGGACTATCTTTCTCTCAAATTCCTGTGATATTTTTTGAGTGATTATCCTGCTTTCATCATCATCCATTACAGTATCAGTTTTTGAGGATAGTTAAAAATGATTAAAAATCAATAAAAAGTAATAAAACTTATCCGCTGCCTGTTATTTGACCGGTGTGAAAGTAAATGTTTGCAAGCCTTGTAATCCGGGATTAACGAACTCCATCGAAATGCGTGTCACTCCATCTGGCCAGTAACGTCTGAGCGATTTGTCATTGACTTCAATATATTCAATATCTGGTTTTATATTGTTATGGTTATAAGTCATAATCAGACTAAATCCCTGTCCGTCAAACCTTAAAATGCCTGGTTTAATCACCGTCACTTTGCAATAAGTGATCAGGTTAGATCGTGTGGCAGCCTTACCTGTTGCTGATAAGGAATATTTATCTCTTATTGAAAAACTCTTACCCCTGTTTAAGGTATAACTGCGAACCCAGCTTTTTACATTGGCTTCTGCCGGATAAGCACCTGCAATGTCAGTGGAAAACGTAGCAGACTTGTCAGAGGCAGTGAATGTGGAGTTTTTAGCTTTGAAGTTTTCTCCCTCTTTTTGTTCTATACCATTGATAACAGGGAGGTTATGGTAACCTGATTGCATTGACCATATTTCGTAGCGTCCTGAGCTGAATGTTTTTGAGGTATATTCCTCACGGCCCAGGTCGATCAGGCAAGGCAGTCCATTGTAGTACATTATACATGAGCCCACATCGTTATGGTTATGGCTCTCAGCATTGAAACCGCCTTTTGCCCCGAAGAAAAATCCCATGTAGCTGCCTTCCTTGTCACGGGCTCCTGCTACTTCTGTATCAGGGAACCAGAAGTCTGGCACCAATGCTTCTTCTCCTTCGCAATTTTTAATCTCATCCAGAAGTGTCAGGTTTTTGACCTGATCGCAGATCTTTCCTCCAAAAGCGCCATCTCCCCATTTATTGAGTTTGGCCAGGTATGCTCCAAACTGCTGCATCTGGTCATCTTCTATTGCTCTTCCATACCTGTAAACAGACGATGCATTTCCTCCGGTTGTTGCATCAGCGTCGGCAAAGTTCAGGAAGTAAGGAGCATGTATGTTTACCATGTAGAAATACCTGCCAATATTACGGATCAGCGGATCATTATAAACATTGAACCTGCCATTGGTTACGTCACCGAGTATTTCGAGACTTTCGTACAGTAAAGCACCGGCTGCCCCCCAGTATGAAGGACCTTCATCGCATCCGCCATCGTCGGAATAGCCATTTAGAAATTTGTCAAGGGAATTAACAATTTTATTTACTGCAGCAACCTTTTTGCCCGGATCATCTTCCAGCAGAAGAAAGCAGTTAAGCATGTTATAGTTAATCCATGGATTCCAATTATTAGGCCGGCCTCCATGAAATCCCATGTACCAGAAGTCATCCCTCGTAAAATATGGAATAAGGGATTTATTCATAATTTCCTGTTTAAGTCTGGCAGATATTAAGGGGTGAACTTTATCGAACTCATCCTTAAACAGGTACCATGTCCAGCTAAGATTATTAGCAACCTCGCCTACTCCAAGATCGACTATGGGCTCATTAACGTCAGGCAGACCAGGTCCGTTTTTCTGGCTACCCAGATGAG
>JFJP01001226.1_pt1 | contig 20364 bp, 18 predicted proteins | sample 431651 | NCBI WGS metagenome assembly JFJP01 (sample SAMN02602958, study PRJNA72255) | Microbial mat metagenome, whole genome shotgun sequencing project. | biome: fresh water; feature: sink hole; material: water; isolation source: purple microbial (photo- and chemosynthetic) mats found in...
GTTGAAATGGGTTTTGGTAAAAATTGGTTAGAAGCGCATTGATTTAAGTTGGCCGTGGGCAGTTTGTAGAAAGTTGTCATTCCGTAGGAATCTCAAAAATAAATAACATGATTTATATAAAACTTAAAGCGCAAATGCTTTGTTAATAATTATTTCCAAAAATACCAGTGAGAACCATTAAAGACTGATAGACAATTGTTGTAAGTATCATAACAAATCATTCCAGGATAGGGATTAATAACATTTAAATGAGGTTTGTAAATTTTAGGCAGTATTAAAGCTTTTTGAGTTGACTCCAACACCAAAACGCCACTTGCTGATGAAGTTGATGCCCCAATAATTACTCCTTGACCAATATCGTTTGAAGTATTTATAGTAACTGTTGAAACATCTCCAGAAGTTTTTGTAAGTTCTACCCATTGATTATTTGATCGCATTTTTATTTTTTTATCAGAAAAATCCATAAGCAAGGTGCCATTTGTTGCAGCACTTCCTGTAGGCAATGTAGTAACAATTGGCAATAATATTCCATTTGTTGTATTATCTAGAAAATCTAATAAACCATCTCCATTTACAGTTGCTTTTCCAATTGCAACTTGTGCATTATTTACTATTGAAAATAATAACATCGGTAGTACTAATAAATATTTATTCATAATCTCTATTTAATTTATATGTAAAAGTTATTTTTTTAGCGGTTTTCTAACTGTTACCAACTGGCAGGAGGTATCGCTTTTTAATTATTGGATTTTATTTGACTATTGTGTTGTTTTTATCTGTGCTTGAGATTATTCAATTGCTTTCGCAAAATTGCTGTTAATGGCGATTTCATTAATTAAATTTGTTATTCCAAATTTTTTTTATTCTACGCAAGTTGGTGCTATACAATTCCAAATAGTTCCGTTGTATAATTGAAAACAATTTTCCGTTGTATTATAGATTAACATTCCCGAAACTGGGACTAATAAATCTCTTTGAGATGTAGTCATTCTTGAAACAACAAAACCTTTATTTTTAGAATCTAATGCTAATGCCCCATTTTGAATGTTATTAGGCCAATTTTGATTAATCGTTTCAAACGAGCCAACTCCCACCAATGTTGGATTATTAACTGCTCCTAAAACAGGTTCTTTTTTACAAACTGAAATAAAACTCGCAGCTTCAAGATATACAACACTATCGTAAGCACCATCCCCAATATCCATAACAATTAATTTCATGTGATAAGTTGCATTAGGTGTTAATCCGGTTTGATTTGCGGTTAGAATTTTAGTATTTCCATTTAATTGTGTGCCATCAATTGTGCCCAGAAACTCTGGAGAAGGCGTATTTTGTATCCAACCTGAATTTGCTGAAATACAGTTACTTGCAGATGGTGCTCCTCCACTTGACCCAACAACTCCACTATTAACAGCATTGATAGAGACTTGTGACCCATTATTTAAACGAGCTATGTTTTTTGCATCATTTGTAAAACCTTGTCCGCCAACTATTCCTGGTCCACTTATCAAAAAACCAAATTTATCATTATAGGAAGAACATTGATAATTTATAAAACCACTGGAATCTGAATACTCTTCGGAACCAAATATATATCTAAAAGAGATATTGTCTTCAATTGGCACAAAGTCAAACTCAATTATTGCAGTATTAAAATAATTAATACCATCAGATAAGACCGATAAGTCGTTGTCAATGGTCGAACAAGTTCCTGTTTTTCTAACTTCGCCTACTGTGCAAGAAGAGTAGTTTCTTGACATTTGTGCCGCTGAACCAGGGTTTGTTCCAAGCGTTAATGGAATTTCGGCAGTACTACCAGTTGTTAAAACAACTCCACTAGTAAAACCCATTTGAGCTAATGTTGTAGTGGCTGTAGAAAATTGCCCTACTTGATATCTACTTGAAACATTGTATACACCATTAAAGACAACATTTGATATGACAATTCCGCTAGAAGATGGAACAAGAACTCCATTTACTAACTGATTTAGGGTATATCCTGTATTGTTAATAGATATTTGACCTGAAAATAAAGAGGGCCATAAGCATATTATTAACATGAATTTAATATATTTTACATTCATTTTCTTTTGATACATTTATAGTTTATTGTAAAAAAATTTATACTTAAATTCGCCTTGTTTTTAGCAAAATTATTTTTTGCCAAAAAGAACTTATAAAGAATAAACAAATATGGTTAAAAAATTATTATCTCATTTGTACAAATGATAATACATTGTTAGCGAAAATATAATTTTTATTAAAAAAACACAGACACTATTTTAAACAATTAAGTATTGATTGTTGAAATCAATACAAAAAAACAAATTATTCCTATAAATAAATTTGATAAAAAAAAATTCCTATTTTTATAAAATAAAAATTAAGCATGAAAATCATATTATTAATGCTCCCAATTCTAATAACTCTTTTCTTGAGCATTAGGTTTTTCTTTATTAAAAAAAATAGTACCATTTCCATCAAGATATTAGGAGTATTCTTTTTGTTTTTTTGCTTTGCACTAATAGCCATCTTGTTTCAATATTTACAAGAATTTTATCCGTTTTTTCAAAGTTATTTTTTCTTTATTGAAATTACTTTTTATTTTATAATGTTGTCGTTACCAGTAATTATATACTTTTATGTCTCATCTTTAACCGATGTAATAAAAAAATACAAAGGCGTTAATGATGTTTTACCACACTTTTTTATTCCATTACAATCTTTAATTTTTAATATTTATCCTTACATAAATTTAGATCATTCAATAAATAATTCTCTAAGCAAAAATCTTGATTACACCAATTATTTTAGTTTGAAAGTAATTTTTGTAGCACTAAACATTTATTATTTAATTCATACTATTCTACTGTATATAAAACACCGAAAACAAATAAAAAACATTTTGTCTTATGAAATTGGAATAAGTCTAAATTGGATTTTGTTTTTCCTTTTGGGACACCTATCTTTTGTTGCCTGTTTTTTTATTCTCAATCCAGATTCATCACCATATATAGTTTATTTACCATTTCTTTTGATTATGATTTATACTTTTTTTCAACGAGATTCTCAAATTACGGTTGAATTAAAAAATACTAATATTCAAAATGCCAACATAGAAATTGAAGTTAAAAATCAACTAAACAAGCAAACAATCTCAATCAATGATGAAAAAAGAGAATTTTTAAAAAATCAAATGATTCAATATATTGAGAGTGAAAAAGTTTTTTTACAAAAAGATTTGACTATTTATGATGTAGCAAAAGCACTCAAAACCAATAGTAATTACATTTCTAGTATATTAAACAACATGCTAGATTGCAATTTTGTAACTTTTATTAATTCCTATAGAATTGAAGAGTCCAAAAAAATACTACTTGATAAAGAATATTCCCATTATACCATTGAAGCTGTAAGCGAAATTGTTGGATTTAATTCGAAATCTGCTTTTAATAATGCGTTCAAAAACAAAATGGGAATTACACCTTCAGATTATATCAAATCAAACAAAATAAAATAGATTAATTTGAAATGTTTAGTTTTAACAATCTGTTTGTTTTAAAATTTATTAAATGTTGAAATTATAGCGATTATGTATTCAATACAGTCCAATAATCCCGAAACTTCGGTAGGACTGTTTTCATACTATCCGGAATTATAGGGACAAGTGATCGGCATTATACCATAAACTTTTGGACTTTTTTATAAATATTATTGGTATTAGAGTTGGCGAAAATGTCCTTAAAAAAAGTATAATAGTCTTAATTTTATTTAATTAAAAACAGACTAATAACGATTAGCAATATATAAGAGCCCTATAAATTGTAGTCAATATATTGTAAGCATTATCCATTGTAAAATTTTAAAATGAATTAGACCATTTTTAAAATTAGAATTGTTATAACTTCTGAAGTATACTATGGTAATTGGTTATCGTGCAAAAAATAGTACATAGAATTTTTTTAAATTTAAAAGAAGTAGTACATTTGATTTTTTAAAATTGTAAGGCTTGGAAGCACTTAAAACCATTTTATACTTTTCAATCTTTAGGTATCCGCTCACACTAAACGAAATTTATAGCTACTCCAACTATCACGATAGTCATGAAATTGAAAAAGAGTTACTCCATTTAATTGACCAAAAAATTCTAACTAAAATTGACGGTTTTTATGTTTATGGGAGTGATTTTGATAGCGTAATTAAACGTCTTCGGGGCAATATGAACGCCAAAAAAATTACTCCAAAAGCACATCAACAAGCTTTGTTTATCTCTAAATTTCCTTTTGTTGAGAGTGTTGGAATTTCAGGATCACTTTCAAAGGGATATTATGATAATGAAAGTGATATTGATTTTTTTGTTATAACAAAACACAATAAATTGTGGATATGTCGAACTTTATTAATGCTTTACAAAAAAATATTTTTATTTAATTCTCGAAAATTCTTCTGTGTTAACTACTTCATCTCTGACCAACAATTAGAAATAGAAGAAAAAAATCGTTTTACAGCAACCGAACTAAAAACACTAATTCCGTTGCAAGGAAAACAAGTTTTTGAAAAGTTTTACTCTAAAAACAAATGGATTACTGACTTTTTTTCAAAATTTGAAACCAATATAGATACGGTGCCAGAAATAAAAAAAACCATAGTAACAAAAACAATTGAGTTTGTTTTTAATAATGGCTTTGGAAATTCGATAGACTTTTTATTGAAATCCATTACATTAAAAAAATGGAGAACTAAATTTGATTTTTTAAGTGAAGACGATTTTAATGTTGCTTTAAAATCAACTAAAAACATTTCAAAACACCATCCATCTAATTTTCAAAAAAAGGTTATCTCGTCTTTGAATGACAAACTAGAAGAAGTTTACAAAAATTATAACATCAATATTGTGAAAGAATATGTCTAAAATACTTTTTTCACATTCCTACTATTATAAACTTGATCCTAAGCAATGGAAGAACAAAACACCTTTTCCGCCTTTGGGAACACTCTATGCTGCGGCTTTATTGAGAAAAAACAATTATGAAGTTGATCTTTTTGATACTAATTTACTCGATAGTTCGGCGGCAATTTCTACTATTTTAAAACAACAAAAACCTTGCTATTTAGTCATTTATGATGATGGTTTTAACTATCTAACGAAAATGTGCTTAACCAATATGCGTGCAGCTTGTTTTGAAATGATTCAGTTAGGAAAAAAAAATAACTGTATTGTTATTGTTTCAAGCTCAGATGCTACCGATCATTATGCTGAGTATTTAGAAAAAGGAGCCGATTTTATCATTCAAGGCGAAGGCGAAATCACACTTTTAGATCTCATCAATTCACTGGAAAACAAAACTCCTTTAGAAACTGTTTTGGGAATTGTTTATAAAAAAGACAATGAAATTAAAGTCAATTCCAAACGTTCCGTTATGGTGCAACTCGACGATTTGCCATTACCTGCTTGGGATTTAGTTACTATCGATTCTTATAAAGAAATATGGAAACAAAGTAATCAAGAATTTACTTTAAACCTTGCCACTACTAGGGGTTGTCCTTACAAATGCAACTGGTGTGCCAAGCCCATTTATGGCAATCGATACAACTCACACTCGCCCGAATATATTGCAAATCAAATCGAATTTTTGTCAAAAAAATATAATGTTCAACGGTTTTGGATGTGCGATGATATTTTTGGACTTAAACCAAATTGGATTCAGGATTTTAATATTCAATTGCAAAAAAGGGGGCTAAAAATAAGGTATTACATACAAAGCAGGGTTGATTTGCTTTTAAAAGAAGATACTATAGACGCACTAGCCAATTCTGGATTAGAAGAAGTTTGGGTTGGTGCAGAAAGTGCTTCTCAAAAAATTCTAGACGCCATGGATAAAGGCATCAAAGTAGAAGAGATTTATCAAGCAACACGCATGCTTAAAGAAAAAAAGATTAGAGTTGCCTTCTTTTTGCAATTTGGTTACTTAGATGAAAATCAAGAAGACATTCAAAAAACCATTGCTATGGTCAAAGAATTATTGCCAGATAATATTGGGATATCCGTTTCCTATCCGTTGCCGGGAACTAAATTCTATGAGAAAGTCAAAGACGATTTAAAATTAAAATCAAATTGGGACGATTCGGACGATTTGGAAATGATGTTCAACGGAACTTATAAAACCAAATATTACAGAAAATTACAACGATTTGTACATAAAGAATATCGAAAAAGTGAAGGTTTTTATAACTTAAAGCACTTTTTTAAAAACCCAAATCAATTGAACATTTCTAAAGTAAAATCTATTGCAAAATTAGGTTTCTACATAATTAGTACCTTTATAGATTCAATTATCTTAAAACGATTGCAACGTGAGCGCTAGTTTTGATAATGCAGCAAAAAACTATGACAAAACCTTTACAAATTCAGTAATAGGGAGAGCACAACGCAAATTTGTTTATGCCCATTTTTCTAATTTTCTAAAGAATAAAAAACCAAAAAATATTTTAGAGATTAATTGCGGAACAGGTGAAGATGCTATTTGGTTAGCAAATCAAAAATTTGATGTAATTGCGACCGATATTTCTGAAAAAATGCTTGAAATAGCAAAAAACAAAAACAAATTTAAAAATTTAACTTTTGACTTTTTAGATTGTACTAAAATTGCTCAAAAATACGCTCCCAATTCGTTTGATTTGGTGTTTTCTAATTTTGGTGGCTTAAATTGTTTATCACCAAACGAATTGCAATTATTCTTTGAAAGCAGTTCTACAATATTGACATCTGAAGGAACAATTGTTGCGGTTATCATGCCAAAAAATACGCTTTGGGAACAGTTTTATTTTATTGTAAAAGGGAAGTTTAACACGGCTTTTAGGCGAAAAAAAGAATTTAGTATTGCTAATGTAAACGCTCAACAAGTTAAAACCTATTATTATAATCCACAGGATATAGAGCGACTAATAAGTAATAATTTTATAATTTTAGCTAAATATCCAATTGGTTTATTTGTTGCACCATCATATTTAGAACATTTCATTAATTCTAAACAACGCTTATTTTCATTTTTAAATTATTTAGAGAAAAAAAGCACTAATTTTAGCTTTTTATCTAAATACGCCGATCATTACATAATATATCTTCAGAAAAAATGAGTATTTTGTTTACACATGCTTACTATTTATCAGATGACCCTAAGGAACAAAAGATAATGAAACCCTACCCTCCGCTGGGTTTGCTGTATGTGTCTGCTTATTTAATAAGTAAAAATATTTCTAACGATGTTTTTGACAGTACCTTTTATTCTAAGAAAGAACAACTAGAATTTATACTAGAAAAAAAACCAAAAATTATTTGCATTTACACTAATTTAATGACAAAAATCGAAGTCATTAAATTAATAAAAAAACTAAAAACATTTGAATATGGTTTCCCAAAAATAGTGCTTGGCGGACCCGATGTAAGCTTCAATATTGAAAATTACTTAAATTCTGGTGCCGATTTTTTAATAATTGGCGAAGGAGAAGAAACTACTTTTGAATTGTACCAAGCTATAATGAATGAAGAAGATTTTTCATTAGTCAACGGAATTGCTTATCTTGAAAATGGGGTTGTAATAAAAACGCCATCACGAACTAAATTCAAAGAACTTGATGAATTGCCATTACCCAATCGTGATGCAATACCAAATAATAAATATCTCGAAACCTGGAAAAAAAATCACGGTGAAAGTTCCATGACAATTTCTACCCAGCGCGGTTGTCCATATACTTGCAAATGGTGTAGTACTGCTGTTTACGGTCAAAGCTACCGAAGAAGACCAGCACATTTAGTAGCACAAGAAATGAAAATGCTAAAAGACAACTACAATCCAGATGCCATTTGGTTTGTAGATGATGTATTTACAATAAGCCACAAATGGTTAACCGCTTTTCATGAAGAAGTAGTAAAACAAAATGCTCAAATTAGGTTTGAATGTATTACACGAGCCGAACGATTAAACGACGAAATTTTGAGATTATTAAAAGAAGCTGGTTGCTTTAGAATTTGGATTGGCGCCGAAAGTGGTTCGCAAAAAATTATAGACGCCATGGATCGCAGAGTAGATGTAAATCATGTAAAAAAAATGATTCAAAACACAAACGCACTCAAAATTGAAACAGGAACGTTTATTATGCTTGGTTATCCTGGTGAAACAAAAAAAGATATTTATGAAACTATTGATTATTTAAAAGAAGCAAATCCAACGCATTATACCATAACTATTGCTTATCCAATAAAAGGAACTTCGCTCTATAACGAAATTGAAAACGATATTATAACACAACCTCATTGGGAAACATCAACTGATAGGGAAATTGATTTTAAACGAACCTATTCAAAAAAATTCTATAAATATGCCGTCAGTAAAGTAGTAAATGAAGTGGAAGCCCATAGAAACTTAATCAATAAAAAATACAAAAAATTTATACTTCAAAAAGCAAAATCTAAGTTATTAAGTCTAATAATACAATTATATAAGTAATGAAATATAAAATATTTATCGTTCTACTTTCTGTTTTTCTTTTCTTTTTTTTACAAAAAAAACAAGAGGCAACCCTTCATCTTATATGGCATAAATCTTACGAAGATGACACCCTTTTAAAAACAGAAACAGGCTTAAAATGGGCATTATCATACCTTGGAGCTAGTATTTTAAATGAAAAGAATATTAAAAAAAATAATAACACTTTCACTATAGATTATCTAGAAATGGGGTTTAGTAAAAATGCTGAAAAATCGCTTCAAAAAATTCATCAAAAAATAAAAGAATCAGAAGAATATAAATTTAATAATTATATCGACGTTGGTCGCTATGTGTCATTATTATTAGGTTCATCTGAACATTATTATGCCTTGATAGAAACACCAAAAACACTAGAAGAAATAACTAAAAACTACAAATTAAAATCTGAAAAAGGATATATCAACAACTCTAGTGTATCTAATGTGCATCGTATCATTCAATATTCTGAACAAACAAAATTTAATCAATTATTTCTTTCACAAGAAATTGATTCAGTTAGTGGTGAAGTTTATGAATTTGAAACTATTGAACTACTCAAAAACGGACAATTAAGATTTGGCATTTTTGATGAAAATGGCAATAGAAAAATTGCTGCCGATAGCAAACACACTACAGCAGGTAAGCCTGCAAAATGTATATGGTGTCATGAATCTAACATTCAGCCATTATATAAAGATCAAAAAAACAATAAAGGCTATCTTCCATTTTTGAAATTACAACAATCACTTGAACATTATAGATCACAATACAATATTGACAAAATAAAATCAATTGATGTATTAAATTATATTAATTATAAACAAACTCAAGATCATACATTCACCGAAATATTATATACAAGCTTTATGGAACCCTCTGCAAAAAGACTAGCATTGGAATGGAATTTAACAGAAAAACAAGTTTTGGAAAAACTAAAAAATTATAAAACACACCAGCATATCGAATTTAATTTTTTAGGAAATTTATATCATAGAAATGAAATAGAATGTTTAGCACCTTATAAAAACCTATCGGTTTCTGGAAGCATTAGAGAAAAAAGCAAACAAGAAGTGAATTATTTACAATAGTGCTCCAAAATCAAAAAATAATAGTTATTCTTCCTGCCTATAATGCAGAAAAAACACTTCAAAAAACGGTTGAAGAAATTCCCTTTGATATTGTTGATGAGGTTATTTTAACCGATGATTTTAGCACAGACAATACCCTAAAAATTACTCAAAATATTGACATTCAACACATCATCGCTCACGACAAAAACAAAGGCTATGGAGCTAACCAAAAAACTTGTTATAAAAAAGCATTAGAACTTAAAGCAGATGTAATTGTGATGCTTCATCCAGACTATCAGTATTCACCAAAATTAATTCCTGCAATGTGCGAACTTATTGTTAACAATACATTTGATGTAGTTTTAGGTTCACGAATCTTGTCGAGCGGTGCTTTAAAAGGCGGAATGCCATTGTACAAATACATTTCCAATAGGGTTTTGACCTTGATTCAAAATATTTTGATGAATCAAAAATTATCAGAATATCATACTGGTTATCGTTGTTTTAATGCACAGTTTTTAAAACAGATTGATTTTGAAAACAACTCAAACGACTTTATTTTTGATAATGAAATTTTGGCTCAATTGTGTTACAAAAATGCACGAATTGGCGAAATATCTTGTCCGGCAAAGTATTTTAAAGATGCATCATCTATAAATTTTAAGAAGAGTGTTGTATATGGTTTTGGAGTTTTGAGAGTTTCACTTGTTTATTTTTTACAAAAAAACAAACTAATTAAGATATTAAATAAAAAAAATGAAGTTAGTTTGTGTAAATGTCAATTTTAGAGGAATTAGGTTTTGTGCTTTACTAAAAATTAAGTTGAAATGAATATAAAAAACCTCAATAGAATCGGATTTATATCTTCTATTGCATTGCGCCAAATTTTGGTTTCTTCTATTGGAATGGTCATTCCTATAATGGTGATTCACAATTCATCGAAAGAAGTTTGGGGCAAATTTGTTTCGTTATTATTGTTTACATTATTAGCAACGCAAATCATCAATTGGGGTAATAAAGAATATTTGTTACGTAAATTTAGTGAAATTCCGAGTAAAATTAATACTGATTTCTCCTCCAATTTTCTAACGCGATTGCCATTAGTTTTACTTTTTTCACTGATTGGATTTTTCTTTTTTGAAGTTGAAATTGGTTGCTATCTATCAATATGGCTTTTTGGTCGATTTTTAATCCATTCGTATGAAGTTGTAATCGTATATGAGAAAAAGTTCAACGCTTCATTAGCCATTGAACTAGGAAGTTTCTTGGTTTTTGTCGTTGCATTTTATAGCTTTTCAACGAGTATAAATGTAGCACAATTGCTTATTTTGTTTAGCTTTTATCAACTTATTAAAGGAATTAGCTATTGGTTTCTTTTTAAAAACCTCTTGTCGTTTAATGCAAATTTCAACATCAATTATTACAAAACTAGCATTTGGTTCTTCTTGTTGTCTGTTTTGGGTTTTTTGGCTTCTAAAATTGATGTGTATATTATCGAACAATTTGGCGACATAATTGTGACTTCCGATTACCAAATTATCAATGGTTTATTGGTTTTCATCATGTCTATTAGCACTTTTATTTATGCGCCTTTTACCAAAAACATGTATCGAAACACCTTCTTTACCATTCAAAAAACCAAAAAAGTTTTAGCATTATTAGGACTCATAATAGTTCCTATTTCTCTGCTTTTTGTTTATGGAATTGTACGCTATTTTTTAAACTTAGAACTTACTTTTTGGTTTTATATCTTGGCTTTTTTTTATGTGTTCCCGTCGTATGTATATGGAATAGAAATTGTAAATTTGTTCAAACAAAACAAAGAAAAAGTAGTTGTTTTATTTTCAGTAATAATAGTTTTAGTTAACTCTATTTTGACTTCTATTTTTCTTATTTTTAACTCGGGAGTAATTGGAGCTTTAACAGGGTCAGCGATAGCTCAGATGTTTGCTTTATTAATTTTTTCTCTAAAAAATCAAAAATATGATTTTCAAAAAAAACATTAAAAAAATAGCGACTGATCTTTTCATTTCACGATTGCGTTGTTCTGTAATTGGTGAAGGAATGCTTCATGAAGGAAATATATTTTTAATAGATTATGCTATTCAAAATATGCCAAATAATGGAATAACTTTTGAAATTGGAGTATATGGAGGTCTTTCAACAAACCTAATTTTGCATTTATTAAAAAAGCATCATAAATCAAACCAGTTGTTTGGTTGTGATTCTTGGATTTATGAGGGTTATAATGACAACTTAGAAAATAAAGAAACACATATTGATGGTAAAAAAGAAATTGACAGAACAGATTATATGAACTATATAAAAAATGCGTTTATACAAGCCACAACGCTATTACATTCAAATTCTTTACCGTTTACATGTCATTTAAAATCTGATGATTTTTTTAAAAATTGGAATAAAAAAAATGAATTTCAAGATGTTTTCAAAAGAACCTTTTCTATTAATGAATCCATTTCTTTTGCCTACATAGATGGAGATCACTCCTACGAACAAACCAAAAAAGATTTTGAAAACGTTGATTCTAAATTATTGAAAGATGGTTTTGTTTTGATTGATGATTCGTCTAAAAATTTACAATTTGGAAGTGCTAAATACATTACTAAAATTTTAAAAAATCCAAAATATAAATTAGTTCTTGCCAATCCTAATTATTTGTTTAAGAAAATTATATGATCAAAAACAAAATCATCCTTTTTAACCCAAAAAGTGCTAATGCTAAACATCGAATTCCAAATTCAATTTTGCAAGTAGGTGCATCCATTCATGGTAACTACGAGTATGTTTTTGTAGATGGAAATTTAGAAGAAAATCCGTGGCTAAAAATTGAAAACTATTTAAAAACTGGTGATTTTAAATACTTTGGGTCCACGGTTATGCCCGGACCGCAACTCAAGCAAGCGATTCCATTTACAAAAAAAATTAAAGAAAATTATACTGATGTAATCACGGTTTGGGGTGGATATTTTGCTTCAAATCAATACAAAGTTTCTCTAAATTCTGGTTATGTTGATTACGTTATTAATGGTCCAGGCGATAATACGTTTCCTAAATTAATTGATGTCATTGAAACAAATCAATTAGAAAAACTACCTAATATCAAAAATCTGATTTATAAAAATAAAAATGGCGAAATTATTAAAACGGCTATCGAATCACTTTTAGATCAAGATACTTTAGCTAAATTTCCCTATCAATACTTAAATACCTTTTATCCATTAAATAATTATCTAGCAAAAACTTTTATGGGCAACAAAACCTTGTCTTATCATTCTAGCATGGGTTGTCCGTTTTCGTGTTCCTTTTGTGCCGTTGTACCCATTTATAATGCTAAATGGAAAGGCATGTCGGCTACACGTATTTATGAAGATGTAACCTATTTTAAAGAAACATATAACATTGATGCCGTTGAATTTCACGACAATAATTTCTTTACTTCAAAGAAAAGAGTTCTAGAATTTTCAGAATTAATTATGAACGACAACATTAGTTACTGGGGCGAAGGAAGAATAGACACCATTAATTTATACACTGATAACGAGTTAAAATTAATGCGAAAAGCAGGCTGCAAAATGATTTTCCTTGGGGCAGAAACCGGAAACGACGCAGTTTTAAAACAAATGAATAAAGGCGGAACTCAAACAGGGCAGATGATAAAAGATTTTGTTTTAAGAATGAAAAATGCCGATATAATTCCTGAATTATCATTTGTACTAGGAATGCCTGCACCAACAGAAAAAGAAGTGTATAGTCAAATTTTGTGGGACATCAATTTCATAAAGGAAATCAAAAAGATTAATCCAAATGCCGAGATTATAATTTATTTGTTTAGTCCAGTTCCAACAGAAGGATCGGAGTTGTATAAACAAATTATTGATGCTGGCTTTTCTTTTCCAAATCAATTAGAAGATTGGATTTTGCCAAGCTGGGAGAATTTTGACTTAAGAAAAAATCCACTCACGCCATGGCTAAAACCGTATATGATTGATACTATAAAAAATTTTGAAACCGTACTAAATGGACATTATCCTACGGTATCTGATTTTAGAATTAAAGGATTTAAAAAAAAATTACTAAAACTAATTTCAAGCATGCGCTATCAAACAGGTTTTTATAAATATCCTTATGAAATAAAACTATTATTAAAATTATGGAAATATCGCCAACCAGAAATAGAAGGTTTTTATTCTGAATAATTTATAAAATAGATCAAGAGCAATACTGTAAAACTGATAACTTCATGAGAAATTTTATAAAAAAGATAACGCATCCGTTTTTAAAAATAGGTTTACATCTTTACTATTCCAAACCAAGAAAATACTGTTATAATAACCTCTGTGTAAAAGTTCACCCAGAGGTTTTTCCGCCACACTTGACGCTTAGTACCAAACTTTTATTAGATTTTATTAATGATTTAGAGTTAAAAAATAAAAAATTTTTAGAACTCGGTTGTGGCTCGGGCATCATTTCACTTTTAGCTGCAAAAAAAAAAGCTCATGTTTTTGCATCAGATATTAATGAAAAGGCACTAGAATATATAGTTCTAAATGCAACAAACAACAATCTAAGTGTTCAACCCATTTTTTCTAATTTATTTGAAAAAATTGACCCTATATATTTTGATTATATTGTTATCAATCCGCCTTATTACCCAAAAAAACCAAAAAACATTAAAGAAAAAGCATGGTTTTGCGGAGAAAACTTTGAATATTTTACAGCGTTATTTTCGCAATTAAAAAATCATCTAAGGGAATCAAACCAAGTATTGATGATACTTTCAGAAGATTGTGAAACCCATAAGATAAAAAAAATTGCATCAGAAAACAAAATTCAACTAACCCTTGTGGCAGAAAAAAAAGTAATCGGTGAAAAAAATTATATTTTTAGGTTAGTTTCCTTGTAGATTCGCGCTGACGCAGTTCGGTTTTTACAATTGTAGTTTTATGATTATAAACTTCTTCTTTACTTTCCAGTTTTTCTATCAGCATTTTAGTAGCCACTTCACCGATTTCTGGTCCATGCTGACTTACAGTTGATAAACTAGGCGTTAATCTTCTAGACCAAACACCATCCGCAAAACCAATAATAGAAAGTTCCTCTGGAATTTTTAATCCTTTTTTAACTCCCATTTTCATTGCCATAACAGAGGCATGTTCGTCTAATGCAAAAACTGCATCTATTTTATTTTTGTCAAAAAAATTGGCCGATTTAATATCAAAATCTTCAGCAGTTTCTGTTAAAATAACTAAGTTTTCATCAATTTTAATTCCGTTATTTTCTAATGCTTTATAAAAACCTTTTTCACGTAATTTTCCAACACTCAAATTATCAATTGACGAGAACAATGCAATTTTTTTACATCCAGTTTTAATCAAATGTTCCGTTGCATTTACCGCCGAATCTAAATCGTCAACAATCACTTTATCACAATTTACTTCGTCAGCAATTCTGTCAAACATCACAATTGGAGTACCTTCGTTGATAATAGATTTGAAATGACCAAATTGTTGCAACTTTTGAGCTTCTTCTGAAATGGATAGAATAAAACCATCAATCGTACCATTACTCAACATTTCTAAGGCGCTAATTTCTTTTTCAATCGATTCGTTAGAAATACATGTAATCACTTTGTACCCTTTCTCGTCGGCAACTTTTTCAATGCCAGTAAAAACCTTGGCAAAAAACTGGTTTAGAATATTCGGAATAATGACACCAATAGTCTTGGTAGAACGATTTTTAAGGTTCAACCCAATAACATTTGGCTTGTAATTTTTCAACTTTGCATATTCTTGAACACGAATTTTTGTTGGTTCGCTAATTTCCGGACTATCGTTCAACGCCTTAGAAACTGTAGAAACAGAGACTCCAAGTTCTTTAGCAATTTGTTTTAAAGTGGCTTTCGATTTCATCTTACATATATATATAAGGTGTAAATTTATGAAAATTATGGATAGTAGCGAATAGTTTGCGCATTTTTTGAAATTCTCGTCATCCTGAGCGTAGTCGAAAGGCTGCTTTACGTTCCAATCTTGTCTAAAAAGACAAGGATTTCCGCTACAAACATGGTTCACTGAACACCAATTTTGATAAACATTTTGTGAAGTAATCAGAGCTCATTAGCCATCAATTTAGATACTATAAATCGTTATAATTCAAAATAATAATTAAAATTCAAAATCCTTTTTGCATATATAATAAATAATTGTACTTTTGCACTCCCTTAATTGGGAATGGAATGTTTAATTAAAATAATATTATGGACGCATTAAGCTACAAAACAGTTTCTGCCAACAAAGCCACCGCAGATAAACAGTGGATTGTTGTAGACGCTGAAGGTCATAACTTAGGTCGTTTTGCTTCAAAAGTCGCGATGCTTTTAAGAGGTAAATACAAGCCAAGTTATTCACCACACGTTGACTGTGGAGATAACGTAATTGTTATCAACGCAGAGAAAATTAATTTAACTGGAAACAAGTTAGATGACAAAACATACATCAGACACACGGGTTATCCAGGAGGACAAAGAAGTTTAACTGCTAAAGTAATGCAACAAAAAAATCCTGCATTATTAGTAGAAAAAGCTGTAAAAGGAATGTTGCCTAAAAACAAATTAGGAGCACAATTATTCCGCAATTTAGATGTAAATGTTGGTATTGAGCACAAACATGGCGCTCAACAACCAAAAACCGTTAACCTTAACGACTTAAAGTAATGGGAGTTATTCACAAAATCGGTAGAAGAAAATGTGCAGTTGCACGTGTTTATGTTACTGAAGGTACAGGTAAAATCACTGTAAACAAAAAAGAATTTGCAACTTACTTCCCAACAGCTACTTTACAATACAAAGTATTACAACCAATGTCTATGACAGAAAATGTAAACAACTTTGACGTAAAAGTAAATGTTTATGGTGGTGGTTCAACAGGACAAGCAGAAGCTGTAAGAATGGCTTTAGCAAGAGTAATGTGTGAAGTTGGCGAAGGAAACAGAGCTATCTTAAAACCAGAAGGATTACTTACAAGAGATCCAAGAATGGTAGAACGTAAAAAATTCGGTCAGAAAAAAGCGAGAAAGAGATTCCAATTCTCGAAACGTTAATATTCTATATTTATCAGAATATTTTTTCAGATACCTTTTTACAATTAAAATTGAATTTAAAACAAAGTTGTCGATATTCCTTATAAAAAGGGAATTAGTTTAGCATCTAAATTTTCAAGACATACCGAAAGTGACTACTTGAAAATTGCTATAACACGGAACGTAAACTATTACACAATGGCAAACAAAATTGACGTTAAAGAATTATTAGAAGCAGGTGTTCACTTCGGACACATGACTCGCAAATGGGACCCAAACATGGCTCCTTACATTTATATGGAACGTAATGGTATTCATATCATCAACCTATATAAAACTGCTGCAAAAATTGAAGAAGCTGGAGAAGCTATGAAAAAAATTGCAGCATCGGGTAGAAAAATACTTTTCGTAGCTACCAAAAAACAAGCAAAAGATATTGTTTCAGAAAAAGCATTAGCTTGTAACATGCCTTACATCACAGAAAGATGGCCTGGTGGTATGTTAACAAACTTCGTTACTATCCGTAAAGCTGTTAAAAAAATGGCAACAATCGATAGAATGAAAAAAGACGGAACATTCATGACGCTTTCTAAAAAAGAAAGACTTCAAGTTGATCGTCTTCGTGCTAAATTAGAGAAAAACTTAGGTTCTATCGCTGACATGTCTAGATTACCTGCTGCACTTTTCGTAGTAGATATCAAAGCTGAACACATCGCAATCAAAGAAGCACAAAAATTAAACATTCCAGTTTTCGCAATGGTTGACACAAACTCTGACCCACGTGAGGTAGATTATGTTATCCCTGCAAATGATGATGCTTCTAAATCAATTGACAAAATTTTAACTTTAGTAACAGACGCTGTAAAAGACGGATTAGCTAACAGAACTTCTGACAAAGAAGCTGATGATGCTACAGAAGTTGAAACTGCTGAAGTTGTTGAAGCTGTTGTTGCTCCAGAAGTTGCTGCTGTTGTTGAAACTGCTGCTCCTGAAGTTGAAGCTACAGAAGAAACTAAATCTGAAGAATAAATAAAATAAATTCCAATTTTATAAATTCCAAATTCCAAAAGAAATCAATAACTAAATGTTGATGATATTTTAAAATTGGAATTTGGAATTTATAAAATTGGAATTTTTACTTTTAATTTTTTAATCTTAAAATAAAAAACAAAATGGCAACAATTACTGCTGCAGACGTAAATAAATTAAGACAAACTACAGGTGCCGGAATGATGGACTGTAAAAAAGCTTTAGTTGAAGCGGAAGGAGATTTCGATAAAGCTATACAAATCCTTAGAGAAAAAGGACAAAAAGTTGCCGCTAACCGTTCTGACCGTGAGTCTTCTGAAGGAGCTGCTGTTTCTTTTATCAATGCAGACAATACTAAAGGAGCTATCATCACTTTAAACTGTGAAACTGACTTCGTAGGTAAAAATGAAGCTTTCGTAACTTTAGCTAAAGAATTAGTTGAAAGAGCTATTAACTTCTCTACTAAAGAAGAATTTTTAGCATCAGATTTCAACGGAATTACTGTGGCTGAAAAATTAATTGAGCAAACTGGTGTTATTGGTGAGAAAATCGAAATCGGTGGTTTTGAAATTTTAGAAGGCCCTTACGTTGGATCGTATGTTCACGTTAACAAAATTGCTGCATTAACTTCTATTTCTGCACCAATTGCTAATGGTGATGTATTAACTAAAGATATCTCTATGCAAGTGGCATCTATGGGCGCTGATACTTTATCTTACAAAGATTTTGATCCTGCTTTCGTTGCTTCTGAACTTGCTGCTCGCATTGCTGTAATCGAAAAAGAAAATGAAGAAGCAAAACGTTTAGGAAAAACTTTGAAAAATGTGCCTAAATATATTTCATTCGCACAATTAACAGAAGAGGTTTTAAAACAAGCCGAAGAAGATGCTAAAGCTGAATTAAAAGCAGAAGGCAAACCAGAACAAATTTGGGATAAAATTGTTCCCGGAAAAGTACAACGTTTCATCTCTGATAATACTACTTTAGACCAAGAGAAAGCTTTACTAGATCAAAACTTCATCAAAGATGATAGTAAAAAAGTTGGTGATTATGTTAAAGGTTTCAACGTTGAAATTACTGGTTTCAAAAGAGTTACTTTAGGATAACTTTCTGAACCTGGTTCAGAATCTTAATTTTAAAACAAATTTTAAATATCAACCTCGTTTCTTTATTGAAGCGAGGTTTTTTTATTTTATTACACGCTACAAAAAAATATATGAAAAAAATTATCGTTATATAGAAATGACTATTTTCTAATTATATTTGTTTAAAAATCACACACTTTGAAAAAGATATTCGCTGCCTTCTTGTTTTTATTGAGTTTTACTTCTATCGCTCAAACAGAAAAAACATTATTTTGGGAAATTTCTGGAAACGGTTTGACCAAAAAGTCTTATTTATATGGCACTATGCATGTAAATGAAAAAATTTCTTATCACCTCTCGGACGCCTTTTATAAACACTTGCTAGAAGCCGACATCGTTAGTAACGAAAGTAATCCTGAAAGTTGGGAAGTGCTTTTTGATTTATTGACCAACCAAGAAAATGAGCACTCACAAAAACTTTATAGTCGTTTCAATTTAGCGCCATTAAAAAAAGAAGCTTTGTATCCGTTGTTTTCTAATGTAAATATTTACAACACGATGACTTCTGGAAACAATAGCGAACAAGCTGACTTTCAAGAAAACACCGTTCTTGATATGTTTATACATCAAACTGGTAAAAAATACAACAAAAAAGTAACTGGTTTAGAAGATGCTCAAGAGTCGTTTCTTAAAGTGATGAAAATGCAAAACGACATGGAAGAGCCCAAAGAAGAAGTGAGAATGGCTTTGATGAAAATATTAAAAAACAGAAACTTCCAAACGGTATCCAACGACTTTTATAGAGAAAAAGATATTGTTATGCTCGACTCTATTTATAAATTGATTTACTCTAAAAAATCGCATAACATTTTAATTACAGAACGAAATGTTACAATGGCAAATAGAATTGATTCAATTGCTAAAACCGGAAGTTTATTTGCTGCTGTTGGTGCTGCGCATTTAGCAGGAAAAGAAGGTGTTTTACAACTTTTAATCAAAAAAGGATATACTGTAAAACCAATAATAGATGTGCTAACACCTGTTGGAGAAAAACAGAAAAAAACTATTGAAGAGTATTTTCCAAATCCAGTTTTGAATCCTTTTACAACTAAAGATGGAATGTTAAAAATGCCTTTGTTTAAAAATCCGAGAACTATAAACGAAGTGACCGCTTGTATTGATTTGACAAATGGAGGTTCAGTCAACATAAATAGATTGCCTTTGAATTATTTTTTAAAGAAAAAAGATGACACTTTCAATCCAAAAGCGTTAGATAGTCTTTTCTTTGAGAATATTGCAGGAACAATCATTGAAAAAAAGTTTTTTGAAACAGAAAACTACAAAGGATACGACATAAAAAACAAAACAAAATCCGGAAATGCACAACGCTATAGGTATTACATCACTCCATTAGAAATCATTGGGATTTCAATGACTGGAACTGGTGACTATGTAAGACAATATGAAAACCAACTGTTTGATAAAATTGAAATTAAAAATCTACAAAGCTCTTGGGATAGTTTTACACCATTAAAAGGTGGCTTTAGTGTAAAA
>JFJP01042013.1_pt1 | contig 20357 bp, 15 predicted proteins | sample 431651 | NCBI WGS metagenome assembly JFJP01 (sample SAMN02602958, study PRJNA72255) | Microbial mat metagenome, whole genome shotgun sequencing project. | biome: fresh water; feature: sink hole; material: water; isolation source: purple microbial (photo- and chemosynthetic) mats found in...
TTTTTAAAACATGGTGGTAAAATCTTATACAAAACAAAAGTTGAACGAATAATTGTTGAAAACAACACTGCTAAAGGCATTGTCCTGTCAGATGGAACACAAATTCTTTCTGATTATGTAATTAGTGCAGCTGATGGTTACTCTACAATCTATAACATGCTTAATGGAAAATATGTTTCAAGAAAAGTAGATTTTGCATATAAAAACTGGGAGCTTTTTACGCCATTAGTGCAAGTTTCTTTTGGGATCAGAGAAAGTGTTTTATCCGAGTCGCCAATCATTATTAATACATCGAAAGATTTGAAAATTGGCAGAACAAAACTTAAAAACGGGTACTCTGTAATGAATTACTCTTATGATAATACTATGGCTCCTGTAGGAAAAACTTCAATCGTGATGAGATATGAAAGTCCATGGGAATTATGGGAGAATCTTGAAGGAGATGATTATACTAATGAAAAACTGCAGATTGAAAAAGATGCCACCTTGTGTCTGGAAACTGAATTTCCCGGAATTTCTGAGTTTATTGAAGTTATTGATGTTGCAACTCCAAAAACAGATGTTCGTTACACAGGTGTTAAAGACGGTGCCTACGAAGGGTTTATGCCAGGAAAAGAGAACATGATGAAAACTCTGGACATGACACTTCCAAAGCTGAAAAACTTTTATATGGCCGGACAATGGCTTTTTCCGGGTGGTGGTCTCCCTCCTTCAGCTCAAACCGGCAAATGGGTCGTTCAATTAATTTGCAGGAAAGAAAAGAAAACTTTTATTCCACTTAAAAACTAATCTGAGAGCAAGTTGTTTTTGTCTAATCTTCAACCTGAACTGCAGTGTAGCTTCCAGTTGCTCCGTTTATAGTAATTGTATATTTACTTCCGGTTCTTATACTAAGCGTGCTGCCATCGGGTATGCTTACGAAGGTCCAAACTGTTCCGACCTTAACATCTACACCAAAGTTACCTGCTTCATTATCAATATAGCCTGTTTGGGCTGAAGGTCCGAATGAGCCGTCAAATTCAGCTCCTCCGTTTACTCTTACGCCGTTAAATGTGACAGTGGTATTGTTTTTAAACCTTATATGAGCTTTAGAATCAAAGGCTTCAAATAGTGAGCAACTACCCATAAGTACTATCATGATAAAAAGACTGGCACCGATTAGTGCACTTTTTGAAAGAATCGTTTTTTTCATAGGGGGAAATTAATTAAAGGCTGTATTAATATTATGTTTTTGACTTAGTCTGTATTTATAGTTCATTCAGCTAAGCAAACATAGTAACAGTTTTTTGCCTGAAAAAAGGAATTTGATTAAGTAATTGTTAAAAGCTGCTTATGTATGGCTTAATTTCAAAGACATATTATCATTAATCCGGCCAGCTTTCACCGTTTAAAGGCCGGGCTCCGATCTTGTCAGGATCAATTACAACATGCTTAATAAGTTTCCTGTTCCATGTGTAGGTGATGTGAACAAGTCCGTCGCTTGTCTGAATAACAGCAGGATATGAAAATTCAGATCTGTCTGTTTCATTCTCAAGAAGAGCTGCTGCATTCCAGGTCAGACCATCATCTGAGATTGCCACGTTAAGTACATTTCTTCCTTTCAGTATGTGATTATAAATCAGGATATGTCTACCGTCTTTAAGTGTTACTGCGTCAATTCCCGAGTTGGGATTAGGAAGTGAAAGGTTTGATAATTCACTCCATGTATAGCCGTTATCGGCCGAAAATGAGCTCAGTATCCTTCCAGTTGAATTGCTTCTGCATAACATCTGGATCCTTCCACCTTTATGCAGAAGAACTGACGGCTGAATGGCCCCCAATTTCCTGTCATTCAGGGCCAAAGTTCTTTCCCATGTGAGTCCGTTGTCGGAAGTCATTTCCATATGAACTCTCCATCCTTCATCCTCAGTACTTGAAGGGCAAAGAAGTACTCCGTTTGTTAGCATTACAGGTTTATTTTTTATTGGTCCGTAAATAGCTTCAGGTAGCCTTGATGCTCTTGTCCAGGTTTTGCCGTTATCATTTGAGCTTATTAGTTCGCCCCACCATGTTGACGGTGATGGTCCGGTTTTATAAAACAGCAATATCTGTTCTCCGGTATTATAAAGAACCGGATTCCAGCATGGATACCTAAGGTCTTTATGTTGAATACCATTGGCAACCTCCACCGGCTTTGACCATTTACCGCCAGAATAGTGACTTATCCAGATCCCAACATCGGGGTTTCTCTCAGCAGTTCCGCCAAACCAGGCTGCAAGAAGACCTTTCCCGTTTTCGATTATTGTTGAGGCATGGCAACCGGGGAAAGGGACATCATCTTTCTGGTAGATGAATTCAGTTTTTATAATTGATTTTTCACCTTTGAATTGCGCATCGAGATCCATCGACAGGATGACAAATGTGATCATAAATATTAAGTACTTCTTCATATTTATACCATTTTTTATTTGTTTAAATTTAAATATTAGATTTGTAATAATGATAATCAGGAAAAGTTTTAATTCATAATAAGATGACGATAAAAACCTTTTTTAAAAAAGCACTCTTAAATGTTCTCTTTATCTTTTCATTAGCCGGTGTCATTTCCGGACAGAAGAAGGAGGAAGAAAAATTTCTTGGCAAAGCTGATATGTACAAGGCAAAGAAGAGTGCACTTGAGTATCTGAACGACACTTCCGTAGTTAAAAAATATGGGCTGATATCAGACGCAATCTGGGGTTATGCAGAACTTGGCATGCAGGAGTTTAAATCGTCGGCCCTTCTGATTAAAACGCTTGAGGAAGCCGGATTTAAAGTTGAAAAAGGTGTAGCCGGAATGCCTACCTGTTTTGTGGCCACCTGGGGTTCAGGGAAACCTGTTATAGGAATACTGGGTGAGTTTGATGCTCTTCCAATGATTTCACAGAAAGCACTTACCCCGCACCAGTCACCTCTTGTTGAAGGAGCTCCTGGTCATGGCTGTGGACATAATATGATGGGAACTGCAGGTGTTGCTGCCGTTATTGCTGTTAAAAAAAGCATGGTTGAAAACAAACTACCAGGAACAATTAAGTTTTTTGGTTCGCCTGCGGAAGAAACTGTTATCAGTCGCCCCTATATGGTCAGGGCGGGTGTATTTAATGATATTGATGCAGTTATTGATAATCATACTTCCACCGATCTTTCGACAAGCTATGGCGTAAATGGAAATGCTGTTTTCTCGGTTGTATTTACTTTCAAGGGAAAAACAGCTCACGCAGCCGGTGCTCCATGGAGCGGAATAAGCGCCCTCGACGGAGTAGAGCTTATGAACATTGCTACAAATTATCTCAGGGAACATCTTTTTTATACTTATCGTATGCATTATGTTGTAACAGAAGGAGGTGAAGCACCTAATGTTGTTCCCGACAGGGCATCTGTATGGTATTATATAAGGAATACCGATGAGAGAATTGAGGCTATGTACAAAAGAGTTCTCGATTGTGCCAGGGGAGCTTCTCTGGCATCGGGAGCCGAGCTTGATACCGTGACAGTTCTGACAGCCATTCATCAGCGTCATTCAAACAAGGGCATGGCTGAAACAATTCAGCGTAATATTGAGCTGATTGGCATGCCGGAATGGACAGAAAAGGAACATGAATTTGCAAAAGCCCTTCAAAAGGAACTGGGTCAAAAAGAGACGGGTTATCCTGTAAAGATTAAGTCATTGCGCGACCCTTCAGGAGTACAGGTAGGAGGAGGGTCATCAGATGTTGGTGAGGTTACGCTTATCGCTCCCACAGCCACCCTTAATTTTCCGGGAGGTGTGCCGGGTGAGATAGGACATCATTGGTCAACTGTAACTTCCAATTACGGATCAGCAGCCTGGAAGGGTCTGAATACAGGGGCAAAAGTTATGGCTGCTTCTGCTATCGACCTGCTTACCTTACCAAAACTTCTCGAAGGCATAAAAGCTGAATTTGCCGAATACTCAAAGACACATCCATATAAATCATTACTGCCTGAAGGTGCGAAACCTCCTCTTGACCTGAACAGGGAACTTATGGAAAAATACCGCGATGCAATGATGAAGATCGGCAGCGACAATAATTAACATTTAAAAGCAATAGGATGAGGGGATATTTTGAGAGTAATACATACTATACTGCTGAAAAAAGAAAACTTGCATTTTGTGACCGGCTGCGTCTGAATAACAGAATATACTTTACACTTAAGTATGCGGGTGTTGTTCTGCGTACCAGAAAACAAGCCATTAATAAGTTGTATGATACCAAAGCCTGGACAGATTCTTCATTCGAGATCCTCGAATTCATTGAAAAATCAGGTGGAAGGTTTCATATAACGGGGATGGAAAATATTACCAGGCATAACGGCCCTGTTCTTTTTATAAGCAATCACATGAGCACACTCGAAACGATGGTGATGCCTTGTATTATAGGACCTCACCGGGAATTAACTTTTGTCGTTAAGGAGAGTCTGGTCAAACACCCGTTATTCGGAGATGTTATGAGATCGCGCAATCCCATAGTAGTTGGCCGTACAGACCCGAGAAAAGACCTGGAAGCAGTAATGAACGGAGGAGCTGAGTTATTGTCAAAAGGAGTGTCTATAATTATATTTCCGCAAAGCACAAGAAGTCTGGATTTTAAGCCCGAGGAGTTTAATTCACTCGGAGTAAAACTGGCAAAAAAAGCTGGTGTGCCTGTAGTACCTGTGGCAATAAAAACTGATTTCTGGGGCAATGGTAAGTTCATTAAAGAAATTGGTCCTCTCGATAATAAAAAGACAATATACTTCAATCGCTTCAGGAGTGGAAGTAGGGAGGAGTATGACATATAAACTTAGGATTGTTTAAAAAGTTCTTTTTAACCGCAGAGTTCGCAAAGTAGTAGCAAAGGACGCAAAGTTAAATTGCTGTATTTCATGTCTCTGCGATCTTTGCTTAGATGCTTTGCGACCCCGCCCGACTGAACTAGCTGAAAGTAAGTATCTTTGAACGATAGTCAGTCGTTCGGGCGGGCTTTGCAATTGACGGCTAAACCCTTTGGGGTCTACCCGTACAGCCAATTAAAAACCACTTATTTTATTTTTAAGTGTATTATATACATTTATAAATATATTTAATAGATTTGTTATGAGGAAGAATTAAAAAAACCTTTTACCTGATCGTAAAAACTGTATTGCATTTTTTCCGGAATCTATTCAATAATTAATATTTTAAAAGATTTAACTATGGGAACATTAGACTGGATCGTTTTGGGAATCTTCTGTCTTGGCCTTGTCGGTATTATTCTATGGGTGATAAGACAAAAGGATGAGACCTCAACTGATTATTTTCTGGCTGGTCGCGACGCAACATGGCTTGCAATCGGATCATCAATTTTTGCCTCTAATATTGGCTCGGAACACCTTGTGGGTCTTGCCGGTGCAGGAGCCTCCAGCGGGATGGCAATGGCGCACTGGGAAATGCACGGATGGCTGATACTTATTCTGGGGTGGTTCTTTGTTCCTTTTTATGAAAGAAGCGGTGTATTCACGATGCCCGAGTTTCTTGAAAAGCGTTATAATAAAGGCTCCAGAAGTGTTCTCTCAATAATATCACTAGTTAGTTATGTATTCACGAAAGTGGCTGTAACTGTCTATGCAGGAGGTGTAGTTTTCAAACAGGTTTTTGGAATAGAAACAATGTTTGGAATAGATTTCTTCTGGATAAGTGCTGTCGGACTCGTTGTTCTAACCGGTATTTATACAACACTTGGAGGTATGAAAGCTGTATTGTGGACATCTGTTCTGCAGACTCCGGTACTGCTTGTCGGATCACTTGCAATAATGGTAATTGGTCTGATAAAACTTGGAGGATGGAACGAAATGATGGAGATCTGCAGGGCCGTTCCCGTAAATGCTGCCGGCGACACAATGACAAACCTGATGAGATCGGCAAGCGACCCTGAATATCCGTGGACAGGTGTAATACTTGGTTCAGCAATAATTGGTTTCTGGTACTGGTGTACCGATCAGTTTATTGTTCAGAGGGTGCTTTCAGGTAGAAATCAGAAGGAATCGCGCCGTGGTGCTATTCTTGGTGCTGCTTTTAAACTTTCACCGGTATTTATCTTTCTCATCCCCGGTATGATAGCTTATTCCCTGAATGCAAAAGGAATGATAAACCTGACCGATAATGATGCTGCATTCTCTATTCTTGTTAAAGAATTGCTTCCATTATTCAACTCTTCAGCCACATTGTTTACAGTCGACTTTTATCTCAAATATAAGCCATCAGCTCCCGAAAAGGAACTTGTTAAAGTTGGACGTATAGCAACAGTTGTTGTTGTTATCCTGGGTATATTATGGATTCCGGTTATGAGGGGTTTAGGCAAGGTGTTGTATGCTTACCTTCAGGATGTTCAGTCTCTGCTGGCTCCCGGCATCGCCGCAGTTTTCCTTTTGGGGATAGCATCGCGAAGGACTACTCCAATGGCAGGACTTGTTGGTCTTATATCAGGATTTGTACTTGGCATGACCAGGCTTGCACTTAAGATTTTTGCTGGAGGAATGAGTACCGACAGTATTATTCATAAGGTTTTCCTGGCCCCTAACTGGCTTCATTATGAAATAGCATTGTTTGTAATTGTAATTTTAATAATGATAGTTACAAGTATGGTAACCAAAAAGGCCGATCAGGTAGCAATAAAAGGATTGTATTTTGTAATTGTGGTAATTGTCTGGTTCTATGCATATTTCTGGTAGGCGATAAAAATTTATAAAATGGAAAATATTAAATCAAAGGAAGTCTGGTTCGTAACCGGAACCCAGCATCTCTACGGACATGATACTCTTAATCAGGTAGCTGCCGATTCGGCTGCAATTGCTGCTGCACTCGGTAAATCTCCGAAAATTTCACATAAGATTGTTTTTAAACCAATTCTTACAACACCTGATTCAATAACCGAACTTTGTACTGAGGCAAACAATAGCATCAACTGTATTGGTCTGATTACCTGGATGCATACCTTTTCGCCGGCAAAAATGTGGATCAGGGGTCTTTCAATTCTAAACAAGCCTTTTCTGCATTTTCATACCCAGCTTAACCGCGATATTCCATGGAATTCAATAGACATGAATTTCATGAACCTTAACCAGTCGGCCCATGGCGACCGTGAGTTCGGATTCATTGGCTCAAGAATGAGATTAAACAGAAAGGTTGTTGTCGGTCATTATCAGGATGAGGAAACTGTCGACAGAATTGCTGTATGGATAAGAGCCGCCGCCGCATATAATGACTCACTAAGCATGAAAGTTGCCAGATTCGGTGATAATATGCGTGATGTTGCTGTTACAGAGGGAAATAAGGTAAGTGCCCAGATGAAAATGGGCTATTCGGTCTACGGATACGGAATAGGCGACCTTGTAAAAGCAGTAAATAATGTTTCCCCGGCTGCAATTAAAAAACTTCTTGCAGAGTATGGATCTGATTATAAGATAACTAAAGAAGTTGCCGGCTCCGATTCACTGAAGGAAGCTGCCCGAATCGAACTAGGGATGGAATCATTTCTGGAAGCCGGTAATTTCAAAGCATTCACTACAACATTTGAAGACCTTCACGGACTGAAACAGTTACCCGGACTAGCCGTTCAGCGCCTTATGGCCAAAGGATACGGCTTCGGAGCAGAAGGCGACTGGAAAACAGCAGCCCTTGTACGCTCAATGAAAGTTATGTCGGCCGGACTAAAGGGAGGAACATCATTCATGGAGGATTATACCTATCACCTCGATCCCAAGGGAATGAGAGTGCTTGGCGCCCATATGCTCGAGGTTTGTCCGACTATAGCCCTTGGTAAACCTGCGATTGAAATACACCAGCTTTCAATTGGCGGAAAAGAGGATCCGGCACGACTGGTGTTCAAATCATCACCCGGCGAGGCAATAAATGTTTCAGTTATTGATCTCGGCAACAGATTCAGGATGATAGTCAACGAAGTGGAAGTTGTAAAATGTCCCGATATGCCTAATCTGCCTGTTGCAAGTGTATTATGGAAGCCAAAACCCGACCTCAAAACAGGTGCTGCAGCGTGGATTCTTGCCGGAGGCGCCCACCACACAGGCTTTAGTACTGCAATAAATGCAGAATATCTCGAGGATTTTGCAGGCATGACAGGGATTGAATATCTGCTGATCGATGATAAGTGTGACCTTTCATCCCTGAAGAAGGAATTAAGATGGAATGAGGTTTATTATCATTTAGCAAATGGAATGATCTGATAGTATTTAATTTGAGACTGTTACCCAATGCCTTTAAAAAGTAGCGAAATATATTCAAAACATTCACGTCATCTTGTCGCTGTTGACTGTATTATTTTTGGGTATGATATTCTGGAGAAGGAGATAAAACTTCTTCTAATTAAACGAATAATGGAACCCCAAAAAGGCTCCTGGTCACTTGCAGGTGGTTTTGTTGAGGATAATGAAAGCCTCGATGAAGCAGCAATCAGGATTCTCCGCAAGCTTAGCGGACTCGATTCCATATATATGAAGCAGTCATATTCATATGGCGATACCGGCAGGGATCCGGGTGACAGAGTTATCTCGGTTGCCTATTTCGCCCTTATCTCTGCAATTGACATTGACAAAGAACATGCTGTTGAGAATGGAGCTCAATGGATAGCGATTTCAAAGCTTCCTGAACTTATTTTCGATCATCCTGTGATGGTTAAAACAGCTCTTACTGACCTTCAGAATCAGATAAAAGTAAAACCTGTCGGATTTGAACTACTACCTGAAAAATTTACTCTGGTTCAGCTTCAGGATCTCTATGAGGCAATCTATCAGAGAACAGTCGACAAGCGTAATTTCAGGAAGAAAATTCTTTCAATGGGAATACTTGAAAGACTTGATGAAAAAGAGAAAGCAACTTCAAAGAGAGGTGCTTTTTATTACAGATTCAATGAGGACAAATATAAAACGCTTAAGCTTAACGGATTCTATTTTGATCTCGATGTCAATTGAATTTTTTTTTTACCACAAAGGATCACAAAGGAAAACACAAAGGAACACAAAGGGTATAATTTATTATATAAGAGAATGCTTGAAAAATTAAAGGAAGAAGTCTTCAAAGCAAATCTCGACCTTGTTAAACATGGCCTCGTAATTCATACCTGGGGTAATGTAAGCGGAAGAGATCCTGATTCAGGATTGATTGTTATTAAACCATCAGGTGTGAGTTACCAATCGATGAAGCCTGAAGACATGGTCGTAATTGATGAGAAGGGAAAAACTGTTGAAGGAAAATTCAAACCTTCAACTGATGCCCCTACACATCTTGTTCTTTACAAGGCTTTTAGAGAAGTGGGTGGTATAGTTCATACTCATTCTGCTTACGCTACGTCATGGGCTCAGTCGGGAAGGTCAATTCCTCCTTTCGGAACAACTCATGCGGATCACTTTTACGGACCGGTTCCATGTACCCGGCTTCTCACAGATAAGGAGATATCTGCTGATTATGAGATTAATACAGGAGAAGTTATTGTTTCTACTCTTTCTTCTGTTAATCCTTTAACAGTACCTTCTGTGCTTGTAAACTGCCACGGCCCTTTCAGCTGGGGAAAAAACGCCACCGAAGCTGTTTATAATGCTGTAGCACTTGAGGAAATAGCCAGGATGGCTCTCTTCACAGTTATGCTTGGAAACGATGAGCCGGTAGGAAAAACACTTCTCGACAAGCACTTCCAGCGTAAGCATGGTAAGGATGCTTATTATGGACAAGGAGCCAAATAGCGCAGGGCTCAGGGCTCAGAGCGCAGGGCAAGCCCCCCGTTTGGGGGGATGGGGGGTTGACTAGGGGGGCAATGAAGAATTAAAGGTGTTAAAGACTAATGCACAGAAAATCAATATTATGGCAGGAAAATATGTAATTGGGATTGACTATGGAACTGATTCTGTAAGGTCAGTAGTTGTTGATACAGGCAATGGAAAGATAGTGGGATCTTCAGTATATGAATACCCGCGGTGGAAAAAGGGCCTGTTCTGCGATCCGGCTGCTAACCAGTTCAGACAGCATCCCCTGGATTATCTGGAAGGACTTGAAGAGTCAGTTAAAGGTGCCCTGAAAACTCTTTCCCCGGATATCGTAAACAACATAGTTGGAATAACTGTCGACACTACCGGATCAACTCCCGTCGCAGTTGATAAAGAGGGTGTTCCGCTATCGCTTAAGCAGGGTTTCGAATGCAATCCCGATGCCATGTTTGTGCTTTGGAAGGACCATACAGCTGTTAAAGAAGCTTCGGAAATAAATACCCTTGCAAGAAACTGGGGAGGATCTGATTTTACAATGTATGAGGGTGGCATTTATTCATCAGAGTGGTTTTGGGCAAAAGTTCTGCATGTTCTTCGCACTAATAAGGATGTCCGCGATAAGGCATTCTCATGGGTGGAACATTGTGACTGGATCACTGCAGTTCTGACAGGCGATACCGATCCTCTCACAATTAAGCGGAGCCGGTGTGCTTCAGGTCATAAGGCAATGTGGCACAGGGATTTCAATGGTCTTCCGGATGAAAAGTTTCTTACACAGCTTGATCCTCTGCTGTCAGGTCTCAGGGAAAGACTCTACACTGAAACATATACGTGCGATGTTGCTGCAGGCAATCTTTCACCGGAGTGGGCTGCAAAACTTGGAATTCCTGATTCAGTTAAGATTGGGACCGGATCATTTGATGCTCATCTGGGTGCTGTGGGTGGAGAAATTAAGCCTTATCACCTTATCAAGGTTATGGGTACTTCCACCTGCGATATGCTGATTTCCCCTTCTGACGGTAAAGGCGAGAAACTCGTTGCCGGGATCTGCGGTCAGGTTGACGGATCGATAGTTCCCGGGATGCTGGGCCTCGAGGCAGGACAATCTGCTTTCGGTGATATTTATGCCTGGTTTGGCAAACTGCTCTTGTGGCCTGTAACAGAGATTATCGGAGAAATGACCTGGCTGGACGAAAAAAGCAAAGCAAGGATCAGGGAAGAGACTTCAGAAAAAATTATTGCAGAACTAAGCAGGCAGGCTGAAAATCTGCAACCCGATGATACTGCAATAATTGCACTCGACTGGATGAACGGAAGACGTACTCCCGATGCAAACCAGGAACTTAAGGGCGCGATTACCGGACTGTCATTAGGTTCCGATGCTCCCCGAATATTCAGGGCACTCGTCGAAGCAACGGCCTTCGGGTCGCGTATGATAAATGACCGTTTTATTTCAGAGGGCGTGAGAATTGATGGCGTAATATGCCTATTAAGGTAGCAGCCTCAGATCAAACCTGTGCTCTTGGGTCTGCAATGGCAGCCTCAGTTGTGGCTGGGATTCATCCCGATATAGCAGCGGCTCAGAAAGCTATGGGCGGCGGCTTCGAGAGGGAATATAAACCAGATCCTGTAAGAGCAAAGAAATATGAAATGCTATATAATAAGTATAAACGTACTCATCTTCTCTGAGCTTTGCGTTCTTTGCGAAGAACTTTGCGCTCTTTGCGGTTAATGGGTTTCGTTGGCAGAATATCAATATGTTATTAAAATATTTCACTATGAAAAAAAAGATCACTAACATCATTGTCTTATTACTTATTACAGGTTTTTCTGCTTTAGCCCAGAACAATAACAGTGTTGCTGTAAACCAACTTGTTATTGTCGCCAATCATCCGGGACCGGTTATCAGCAAAGATATTTACGGACATTTCTCAGAACACCTTGGAACCTGTATCTATGGAGGGATCTGGGTTGGTACAGATTCAAAGATTCCCAATACCTATGGAATAAGAAACGATGTTCTCTTTGCTCTCAGGGAAATAAAAGTCCCTAACCTCCGATGGCCCGGCGGCTGTTTCGCTGATACCTACCACTGGAAAGATGGTATAGGTCCTCAATCAAAAAGAGCATCAATAGTAAATATTCATTGGGGAGGTATTACTGAAGATAATTCTTTCGGAACACATGAGTTTATGAAACTCACTGAACTGCTTGACTGTGACGCTTATATAAATGGTAATGTTGGTACAGGTTCTCCACAGGAGATGTCGGAATGGGTTGAATATCTGACATCAGATTCTGAAAGCCCGATGACAAAATTACGTAAGGAGAATGGCCGCGAGGCTCCCTGGAAAGTAAAATATTTTGCAATTGGAAATGAGAACTGGGGCTGCGGTGGCAACATGACAGATGAGTATTATGCAAATGTGATGAGACAGTTCTCAACATATCTTACAAATTATGGCGATAACAGGCTTTACCGGGTGGCATGTGGACCGTCAGACTTTAATTACGCCTGGACAGAAACTCTTATGAAAGACGGAGGAACAAGAGGCCGGTTTCAGGGATTGTCTATACATTATTATTCTATTGTTGATGGCTGGGGCTATAAAGGCTCAGCAACTAAGTTCGATGAGCGTGAGTGGTTTGAAACAATGAGGATGAACCTGCAGATGGATGATATAATTAGGGGCCATAAGGCAATTATGGACAGGTACGATCCTCAGAAAACAAAAGGTCTTGTTGTAGATGAGTGGGGTAACTGGTTTCAGGTTGAACCCGGAACAAATCCCGGTTTCCTGTATCAGCAGAACACTATGCGTGATGCTCTTACAGCTGCTATTCATCTTAATATTTTCAATAAGCATGCCGACAGGATTAAGGTTGCCAACCTTGCCCAGATTGTAAACGTACTTCAGTCTGTTATTCTGACAAAAGACGATAAAATGGTTCTGACTCCTACCTATCACGTATTCAGGATGTTCAGGGTACATCAGGAGGCTTCACTCCTGAATATTGATCTCAGAAGCGAGGATTATACATTTGGCAATAAAAAGGTTCCATCAGTTTCTGCATCTGCTTCTGTTGACAAGGACGGAAAAGTTCACATTTCTCTGGCAAACCTGAATCCAAACAAAGCAATTACAGTATCTTGTCCCGTGATTGGCGAGACGTATAAAAAGGTTACCGGAGAAGTACTTACTTCAACTGAGATGAATTCACATAACAGTTTCGAAACACCGGAAGTGGTCTTACCTGCTAACTTCACCGGGTTTACATATAAGGATGGAATGCTTACAATAAATATGCCTTCAAAGTCAGTTGTAGTAATCGAATTAACAAAGTAATCTCTTATGAATAAGCTCCTTAATTTATTTTTTGCGCTCTCCGGCATATTGTTGCTCATGCCCGGATGTGCTGATAAAACTGGTAAAGGCGCTGATTATCCTATCCAACCTGTCCCCTTTACTTCGGTCAGACTAACCGATAATTTCTGGTCCCCCAGAATAAAAAAGAACGCGGCAGTTACCATTCCCATCGCATTTGGTTATTGCGAATCAACGGGAAGGGTAAAGAACTTTGAGATTGCCGGCGGACTTGATACAGGTAAATTTCAGACCATCTATCCCTTTGATGATTCCGATGTGTTCAAGATTATTGAAGGTGCCAGCTATTCACTGCAGACATTTCCTGATCCTAAGCTTGATTCATACCTCGATACCCTGATATATAAGATAGGGCTCGCGCAGGAAGATGATGGATATCTTTACACTAACAGAACTATTGCCGAGATGCACGGCGGTGCCGGATTGCACGACTGGGCAAGCAAAAACAGGTGGGAATTAGATTCAATACTGAGTCACGAACTTTATAATCTCGGACATCTTTATGAGGCGGCTGTAGCTCATTATCAGGCAACCGGCAAGAGAACGCTGCTTGATATCGCAATAAAATCAGCTGATCTTGTAAATAAGGATTTCGGAACAGGGGAACTTAAAGTATACCCGGGTCACCAGGTTATTGAAATGGGACTTGTAAAACTTTACAGAACAACAGGCGAAAAGAAATATCTCGATCTGGCCCGATTATTCCTCGATATACGCGGACCTCAGGGTGAAGCCTATAATCAGGCGAACAAGAGAGTGATTGACCAAACAGAAGCTGTAGGACATTCTGTAAGAGCAACTTATATGTATTCGGGAATGGCTGACATTGCCGCAATTGAAAAGGATGAGGCATACCTGAATGCTATAACAAAAATCTGGGAGGACATGGTTTATACCAAAATGTACCTCACCGGAGGCATTGGTGCGACAGGCGGTAACGAAGGTTTTGCAGATCCCTATGTTCTTCCTAATATGTCAGCCTATTGCGAAACGTGTGCCTCAATAGGTAATATATTTACAAATCACAGGCTGTTTCTTCTTCATGGTCAGACAAAATATATTGACATTCTCGAAAAGACATTGTATAATTCAATGCTGTCGGGCGTCTCATTATCGGCCGACAGATTCTTCTATCCTAATCCCCTCGAATCTAACGGACAGCACAGCAGAAGTGCCTGGTTCGGATGTGCCTGCTGTCCTTCAAATGTCGCAAGGTTTGTTCCTGCCATACCGGGCTATGTTTATGCAGTAACTGATAAGGATTTGTATATCAATCTTTTTATTTCAAATGATGCTGATATAAAAATCGGTGACAAAAATGTAAAAATCACACAAAAGGCTAATTTCCCATGGGACGGGAAAGTTGATATTACTGTTGAACCTGAGTCAAGAGGAAGATTTGATGTTAAGATCAGAATTCCGGGATGGGCATTGAATGAAGCATTGCCGGGAGGATTATATAAATTTACTGATCAGAACAACGAACCGGTAAAGATTGCTTTAAACGGAGTTGATGTTGTGGTTACTCCAGTTGACGGTTATGTTGTTATATCAAGAAACTGGAAAGCCGGGGATAAGATTTCACTTGATATTCCTATGCCGGTAAGAAAAGTGGTGGCAGACGAAAAAATCAAAGAGGACAGGAACAAAATGGCTGTTCAGAGGGGCCCGGTAATTTATGCAGCAGAATGGCCTGACAACAACAATGGGAACATTCTCAATATAACAGTTAAAAGCGATGCTGATTTCACAACAGAATTTATTCCTGAACTTCTTGAAGGTACCCAGATAATAAAAACTAAAGGTTACCAGACAAAAAGAATACTCAATGGTAAGATCGAACTGCTCGGTGAAGAGGTTGTTACTTTAATTCCGTATGCTTTGTGGAATAACCGTGGTGCAGGTCAGATGATGGTCTGGTTACCGTCTTCTACTGAATCAACACGTCCGCTGCCTGCACCTACTATTGCTTTCAGGAGTGAGGTACTTGCAAGCAAGGCTTCGCGCGATCTTAAAGCCGTAAATGATCAGTTGGGACCTTCAAACTCAAATGATCATTCGGTTCTGTATTACCATTGGTGGCCTGAAAAAAATAAGTGGGAATGGATCCAGTATGATTTTGACAAACCTCAGACAATCTCAAAAACGAAAGTTTACTGGTTTGATGATGGTCCTGATGGTGGTTGCCGGATTCCTGATGATTGGGAGGTGCTGTACCTGAATGATAATGTCTGGGAACCTGTGATAGGCAAAACTCCATACAAAGTTACCAAAGATGGTTGGGATTCTCTGATGTTCAAGCCTGTCAGAACTTCCAAAGTTAAGTTAAAGGTCAAACTTAATAAGGAGTATGCCAGTGGAATTTATGAGTGGATTGTAGAATAAGTGAACATTTAAAGATACATTTTAAATTAGAATGGTAAGCAAGTATCTGGTTGTCCTGCCGGAGAGTAAGGGAACCCTGGAAGAGGAGTGGAGGCAGTGCCTGAAGGAGATTATTGCATCAGAGAATGACATATTAGGGCTGGTTAAATTAAATGTTTTTATTGATGCACAGGATTTTGAAACTTTCTCACAGGCTGACGTGAGTATTGGAGAATCGATTCTAAGTGCCTTCGGCGATAAATGCCCCGCCTTCAATGTAACAGCCCATCCTCCCGAAAAACCATGGAAGGTGATTGTTGAAGCAGCTTATGTTGGTGTAAATGAAGGTGTTTCAGTTGTAAGTAAGTTCCTGGAATCAACTCCTTATGTTATAGTCTCTTCGGAAAACTTCAAAGAGGTATGGGCAGGTGGTCTAGGTTACGCATCAAAAGAAGGGAACACTGCTGATGCTGCAATGAATGCCTTTAATAATATGAGATCGATTCTGGAATATGAACAGATGTCATTCAATAATATTATAAGGCAGTGGAATTTCATCGGTAGTATACTGGAATTTAAAAATGATAACCAGAATTACCAGATATTCAATAAGGTAAGAAGTGATAATTATTTGAAGTACAGAACAGTTCACAGCTTTCCTGCGGCAACCGGAGTAGGAATGAAATTCGGAGGTGTTTTTCTCGATTTCTTTGCCGTAAAATCAGATAATAATCTGAAACTGATTGCAATTGATAATCCCGACCAGATCAGACCCTATGACTACAGCCAGAAGGTTTTAAAAGGTCAGCCTGCCGAAGGTGAGAAAATAAATCAGCCACCTCAGTTTGAAAGAGCTGTGTATCTCGTAAACAATACGGGATCAGCATTGTATGTCTCAGGTACTGCATCAATAATTGGTCAGGATACAATTGGCATCGGTGATATTGTACGACAGACGGAAATTACTATTGAGAATATTGGCAAACTTTCTGATTCAGAGAGAATTGGTCATCTGACAGGCAATAAGGATTTTTGTTCTGCAAATCTTATCCTGTTGAGAGTATATATTAAGAATCAGTCCGACTTTGCAAAAGTGAAATCTATCTGTCTTGAACATTTTCCTGATATCCCGATTGTCTTTATTGAAGCTGATATCTGCCGCGATAATCTTCTTGTTGAAATTGAGGCAGAATACTCTGCCTGAACCACTAATATTTTGTTTACAAATGAGAAAGTCACTCTTGTTTTTTGCGGTTTTTCTTCTTTATCTTTCATCAGTTGTTGCACAGGAAGGTGCAGGGCTGGTAAGGCTTAACCAGATTGGTTTTTACCCCGATGCTCCCAAAATTGCAGTTATTGCCGAAAATATTGTTGGCAATTTTTCGGTTATAAATGCAGTCAACGGTGAAGTTGTATACACCGCCGCACTGAGTGCCCCGCATAAATCTGTCTTTTCTGAAAAAGTCACCAGAATTGCAGATTTTACTGCTGTAAATAAACCGGGAAGCTACAGGATAACACTTCCGGGACAGAGCGACTCATATGTTTTTGAGATAATGCCTAAGGTACATACAGGTGTTGCAAAAGCACTTATTAAGGGATTTTATTTTCAGAGAATGTCAACACCACTTCTTCCTGAATACGCCGGAAAATGGAGTCGGGCAGCAGGTCATCCTGACGATGAGGTTCTTATTCATCCTGCAGCTGCATCAAAAGAGCGTCCTGCCGGTGCAGTAATTTCTGCGCCAAAGGGATGGTATGATGCCGGTGATTATAATAAATATATTGTAAACAGCGGGGTTACAATGGGAACACTTCTTTCATTATACGAAGATTTTCCTGCGTACTATGATACTCTGAATCTGAATATTCCCGAGAGCCGCGATAAGACTCCCGACCTTCTTAACGAAATTCTGTGGAACCTGCGCTGGATGCTTACAATGCAGGACCCTAACGATGGCGGGGTATATAATAAGGTAACAAATCCCGATTTCGACGGCATGGTTATGCCTTCGGAGTGTGACAAACCCCGTTATGTTGTTCCAAAGGGAACAGCCGCTACTCTCGATTTCGCTGCTGTTATGGCACAGGCAGGAAGGATTTTTAAGAAATTCGGGAAAGCATATCCCGGACTTGCTGATTCCTGTTTGAAGTCTTCTGAAAAAGCCTGGATGTGGGCTGTTAAGAATCCAAATCTGGCATACGATCAGAACAAAATGAATCGCGAGTTTAAGCCTGTAATCAATACCGGAGGATATGGAGATTCGCGGTTTGCCGATGAGTTTATCTGGGCCGCAGCCGAGCTTTATGTTTCAACAGGCAGGGAAAGCTACTATACGGCTTACCCAATGCTTCCCGATACTCTGATGCCGTTGCCGTCATGGGGCAATGTCAGGTTGCTGGGCTATTATACACTTGCACGGTTTGAAAAGAAACTGAAGGGTGCAGCCGGTAAAGATTTTCCTGAGATAAAAAGACGTATTTTAAATTCAGCCAGCAGTATGATAAGCGGCATTGAAACCCGTTCATACATGACGGTAATGGGTAAATCAGCCAGAGATTTTGTCTGGGGCAGCAGCTCTGTCGCAGCTAACCAGGGGATACTTCTTATTCAGGCTTACAAGCTCAGCGGCGATAGAAAATATCTTAATTACGCCCTTACAAATCTCGATTACCTGCTTGGAAGAAATGCAACAGGTTATTCCTTTGTAACAGGTTTTGGTGATAAAACTCCTATGTTTCCACATCACAGGCAGTCGGAGGCAGATGGTATTGCTGATCCGGTGCCCGGACTTCTCTCTGGCGGACCAAACCCCGGTCAGCAGGATGGTTGTAAAACATATCCTTCCAAGATTCCTGATGAATCATTCACAGATGCTTCCTGTTCATATGCATCAAACGAGATTGCGATAAACTGGAATGCCCCCGGGGCTTATCTCGCAGGGGCTATCGACGCGCTTTTTAATCGTTAATTATAATATAGTAATAACAAAACTCCAGATGATGAAAAGAATTCTACTATTATCACTCGTAATTGTTGCGGCAGTATCTACCTCATGCAATAACTCCGCAACAAACAAAAATCCGGTACGCCAGGAATTATTCGGTAATCATAAGGGAAAAGAAGTATACCTGCTTACCCTTACAAACAAAGAAGGCAACGTAATAAGGCTTACCAATTTCGGCGCAAGAATAACATGGATAGAAGTTCCTGACAAGGATGGCAAAAAAGATAATATTACATTTGGATTTGATGAATTTGAATCGATGATAAATGGCGATCGGTATTTCGGGGCTGTTGTTGGAAGATATGCCAACAGGATAGCAAAAGGCAAATTCACACTCGACGGTGTAGAGTATTCCCTCCCGATAAATAATGGAGTCAACTCGCTTCATGGTGGTCCAGGTGGCTGGCATAGTTCAGTATGGGAAACAGAAGTTGTTAAAAAGGCAGAAGAACCAACGGTTGTTTTTACTTTAAAAAGTCCTGATATGGAAGAGGGTTATCCGGGCAATATGAATATAAAAGTCACCTATACCTGGACTGACAAAAACGAGATTGTTCTTGATTATGAGTGCACAACTGATAAGAAGACAGTGCTCAATATTACCAATCATGCCTATTTTAACCTTCATGGAGCAGGAAATGGTGACATACTCGATCATGTTCTTACAATTCAGTCATCTGCATTTACTCCGGTTGATTCTAATCTTATACCAACCGGTGAATCATTGCCTGTTGCCGGCACTCCGTTTGATTTTTCGACACCTCATACTGTAGGCGAAAGAATAATGGATGAATTTCAGCAACTTAAGTTAGGAGGAGGATATGATCATAACTTTATTCTCGATAATGCATCTGAAGTTGATGCTACATTATATGATCCGTCTACCGGCAGGTATATGGAAGTAATTACTGATCAACCCGGGATTCAGTTTTACAGCGGCAATTTTCTGAAAGGAACCCTGATTGGATATGGAGGCAAACCTTACAATTACAGATCAGGTCTCTGCCTTGAGACTCAGCATTTTCCAGACAGTCCTAACCACCCTGAGTTCCCGACAACAGTTCTTAATCCGGGCGAGACAATGAAATCAACTACTATATACAGATTTTCAGTTAAATAGATATTAAGGATATGTCGTCAGGAAAAGCATTTAACCAGGAGCCCACAATCGCGGAAAGGATGATTTCAATTGATTTCTTCCGCGGACTTACAATGTTTTTGCTTATCGGCGAAAGCAGCAGGCTCTACAGTCATATCAGAAAGATCGATGCCGGAGTGGCACAATTCATCGGTACACAGCTTGAACATCATGAATGGCACGGTCTTTACTTCTGGGATCTTATCCAGCCTTTCTTCATGTTTATTGTTGGTGTAGCTATACCCTTTGCCGTGGCAAACAGGCTGAAGAAAGGTGACAGCCAGCGATCTGTAAATTTCCATGCCTACAAAAGATCCTTCCTTCTTCTTTTTCTGGGATGGGCACTTTACCACATAGGGCCAGGTAAAGTTGTCTTCCGTATGCAGGATGTGCTTACCCAACTTTCTGTAACTTACCTCGTAGCTTTTCTTATCAGGAACAAAAGTTTCTGGTTCCAGATGATACTGTCGCTTTCAATCCTCCTGATAATGGATCTGGCTTACAGATTTTTTCCGGTTGAAGGATTTAATGAACCCTGGGTAGCTTTTAAGAATCTGGGTGCATGGGCCAATATAAAAATTGAAGGTGTTGAGAAAACAAGTGTCTGGGCCTCAATAAATGCCTTTTCAACAATAGCTCATACCGTGTGGGGCGTCCTTTGCGGGAAACTTCTTATGAGCAGCAGACCTG
>JFJP01034133.1_pt1 | contig 20354 bp, 14 predicted proteins | sample 431651 | NCBI WGS metagenome assembly JFJP01 (sample SAMN02602958, study PRJNA72255) | Microbial mat metagenome, whole genome shotgun sequencing project. | biome: fresh water; feature: sink hole; material: water; isolation source: purple microbial (photo- and chemosynthetic) mats found in...
GCCGCCGTGCACCAGTGGATCGATGAGCTTTTAGAAAAGACCACCCTGACGGCCGACCAGATCGGTGAGTACACCGGCGACAAAAAGGTGATTCGGCCTGTCACCGTCGCCACCTATCAGGTGCTGGTCTGGAGAGAAGAAAAGGAAGGCGTCTACCCGCACTTCCGTATTTTCCGCGAACGCAACTGGGGCCTGATCATTTACGACGAGGTCCACCTGCTACCCGCTCCGGTGTTCCGCGTCACCGCCGAACTGCAGGCGGTACGCCGTGTCGGGCTGACGGCCACGCTGGTGCGTGAAGACGGTGCCGAGGGAGATGTATTCAGTCTCGTGGGTCCCAAACGCTACGATGTGCCCTGGAAGGAACTCGAAAGCAAGGGTTGGATTGCCGAAGCCCACTGCACCGAAATTCGCCTGGAACTGCCTGAAGACCTGCGTATTCCCTACGCCGTGGCCACCAAGCGTGAAAAGTTCCGTATTGCCAGCGAGAATCCCCTCAAGGAAGACGTGGTGCTTCAACTGGTAGCCAACCACCGCGAAGACGCTATTTTGGTCATCGGCCAGTACATCGACCAGCTCGAACGCCTGGCCAAGGTGCTCAAAGCGCCTTTAATCACCGGTTCGACTCCCAACGCCCAGCGCGAAGTGCTCTATGCCGACTTCCGCAGCGGCAAAATCCGGGTCATCGTCGTGTCGAAGGTGGCCAACTTCGCCATCAACCTCCCCGACGCCTCCATGGCCATCCAGGTGTCCGGCAGCTTCGGCAGCCGCCAGGAGGAAGCCCAGCGCCTGGGACGGATCCTGCGCCCCAAAAAGCGCAATGCTCTGTTCTACACCCTGGTCAGCCGCGCTACCAGCGAAGAAGAGTTCTCGGCCCACCGGCAGAAGTTCCTCACCGAACAGGGGTATAAGTACAGCATCGAGATCTTTTGATAGCACCAAGGAGACAGCGGTGGGATACACCAAATCAGGTAAGAGCTGCCTCGAGGTTCCATGAGATCCTGGAGTCCCAAGCCGATGACCTCAATCCCCTCAGAACCGGCTCACCACCTTGACGGCCCGCTGCTCTTTGACGCTGGTGTCGATGGCTTCCAACACCTCGATGACGTGGTAGGCATGCTCAATGGCGGGAAGATTCGACTCACCGAGCCGCACCAACGACGCCATTTCCTTGACCCCCCGGGCAAACTCAACCCCGGGGAACGCCCCTTCGGGGGTTAGATCTTCCACGGTTCCTCCCGACAACCTCAGGTCAACCTTAGCGCTATAGAGGTAACTGGAACCAAGGAAGGCCTGACCCAAATCCCCATGGAATTCCATACTGGAACCCTGACGCTGGCTTTCAGAGTAGTAATTGGCACTGAGCCGAAGGACAGGGCCCGAGGCAAATTCGACCACCGCGAACAGGCAGTCGGGGTCGGTGATGGTGAAGGATTGGCCATCGAGCCGTACCCGCTGGGGTTTCAACAAGTAGGCTGCGGCTACCACGCTGGCCACCGGGCCGAAGGCCTTCGTGGCCAAGGTCAGCGGATAGATTCCCACGTCCCAGGCCACCCCGGTTTTGTAAAAGGCTTCGGGATGGGGGTGCCAGGTTTCGATGGACCCGTGGTTGATTTCGGCGTAGGCCAGGCGCACGTTACCCAGCTTTCCGGTTTTCAGTGCCGCCAAGGCAACCTGTTGGGCGTCGCCGAGGAAGGTGATAGGCGCACTCTTGAGGTGGAGTTTTTGGGCCTTGGCCAGCTCGACCAGCTCGAGGGCCAATGCGGCGGTTGTGGCGAAGGGCTTCTCGGTGAACACGTGTTTTCCGGCCCGCAACAACAACGATGTGGTTTCGAAATGCGCCTCAGGCACGGTAAGGTTGATCACCAACTCTACCGAGGGATCGTTGGCCAATTCTTCGATGGAAACGTAGTTCCGACCTCCGTATTTATGGGCACAATCCTGACTTTTCGTCCGGATGAGGTCATAGAACCCCACCAGATCGATAGGAACATAGCTCTTTAATTGCTCCAGGTACTTTTCGGAAATATTGCCACAACCGAGGACGGCAGTCCTCACGGGAGGTTTCTCCAAGGTGGCGATCAACCTCACCCCCTGGGCCACATCGGGCAAGGGGTCGTGGTCTTCGGGCTCGTGTTCCAGGCTGACAGGAACTAGGGGCAATTCTTTCTTCAGCCAAGCATAGATGGCGGGAATGTCGGCCACACCCCGGCCCAGGGTGCAGGTTTCGTGGCCCATGTCCCTGAGAGTGAGAGGGGCCGCCTGTCCGGCACCAGAACGGATGTCGATGGCCTGGTCCTTTTTGACAGGGGGGAAAATGTCCTTGAGGTGAACGTGGAAAATCCTGTCTTTGAGCACCTTCATTTCCTGAAGTGGAACCGAACCCTGGGAGGCATACCATCCCGTATCGACGGCCGTCCCCAACACGTCGGTATCCGTGTCGCCAATCCGGGCCAATACCCGGGCGGCCGAGGCTTCGGGGTGATTTTCATAGGCCAGGCGCATTCTTGCTTCCCGGAAGAGCTTGGCGCACCCGACCTTATCCATTCCGAGGAGTTCCCAGTTGCCTGAAAAAAGGTCGGTGCCTAAACGGTGGGCGATGACGAACAACCGTTGCTCCACCACCGGATCGTGGGGAAGGTAACCGGCCAAGGAAGTGACTTTGAGGCCGTGCTTCTTGAGGACTGCCACGGCATCGTCGATTTGGCGATCGGTGGCCCAGGCAGGGTGAAGGTGCCCAATCCAGAGGTCAATGGCCGTAAAGCCCGCCTGGGTCACAGGAGTCAGCATCTGGCTGAAACGCTCGGCGAAGGTCGCTTCGGGGAGGAACCAAGCTTTGACGGCCTCTTCTCCCTGGGACCAGCCGCGGGTCATCTTCCAGCCCAGTTCCCGGGCGATGAAGTTGGCCGTAATAAACGAAAGTGTTGTTTTCATGGGGTAAGTTTACCGGTCTTATCGGAAACTGGCCTTGATTTTCTGGCCATCTTCTAGCACGATTCAGACATGCTCCTTCGGCTCGAATTGGAAAACTATCTCGTCCGGAAAGATATTCCCCTCATCGTCATGCGGTCGTTTCTCACCGACGGCTACCCTGAGCACACCCACGACTGTTGCGAATTGGTGGTCATCCTCGAGGGCACCGGCACCCAAACTATCAATCACCGCACCTTTGCTCTCCACCCTGGCATGGTGTTCTTGATCAACGACCGGGACCGCCATGCGTTTTCCCGGTGTCAAAGGCTGCTCCTTTACAATGTTTTGATGGATGGGGACGACCTGTCCCAATGGTTGGCCGAACTCAAGGGCCTACCAGGATACCAGTATCTGTTCCGCCTGGAGCCCCAGTTTTCTGAAACGGCCGAACCGCCTCTGCTCATCTTGGAGCAAGGGGACCTCCTGTTGGTCCGCAGGCTTTTGGAAACCATGGAAGGGGAACTGCAACACCGGGACGAGGGGTTTGAGCTGGCGCTGAGGGGCCTTTTTTTGCAACTGACCACCTCGATTGTGCGGTGTTACCAGCGAAAGGTGAACCAAGGTTCTGGGCGGCTGAACCGGATCGCCGCAGCTCTTGCCAAGATGGAGAGGGAGTTTGACCAACCACTGAGTGTCGAATCCTTGGCACGGGAATGCAACCTTTCCGAGCGGCAGTTCTTGAGGGTGTTCCAACAAATCGAAGGGACCAGTCCGTCCGACCGACTGAGCCGGTTGCGGGTGGAGCGGGCCTGCCTGCTTTTGGCCAGGACCGACGACGAAATGACCAAGATTGGGGCGCTGGTCGGGTGCTCGGACCCCAACTATTTCAGCCGCCTGTTCCGCCGGGTGATCGGTATGTCACCCCGGGAGTACCGGGCCAGCACCCAAAAGTCCCCTTCTCAGGGGGCCAGTTATACAGGAAGACAAGGAGACAGCGATGGAATACCCCAAATTAGGTAAGAGCGGCCTCGAGGTTTCCCCCCAGCCCAAGTTTCACTCTTGGGCAAGGTCTTGAACGAGCTGAAGGACAGGGACCGCCTCGTGGTCGCTACCAAGGTGTACTTCCGAATGCACGACGGCCCCATCGTCGTGAAGCTGGCCGAAATTGCGGCGGCACGCGGTCTTTTCCGAGCCCAGATCGGTCTAGTCTGACTGATGCAGAAACCCGGTGTGCCAGACCCCGTGGTAGGACCGCTGTAACGGCAGGGTCTCCAAACTACCCCTTCCTTACGTTTTCGTGTATCCTAGCAGGATGAGTACCCGTGAAGCATGGAAAAAGTTCCTGCTGACCCTGCCTGATGCCGCCTTCTTCGGGCTGGCTCGTCACTATCTCGGGGAACTGAAAACCCCTTTCACCAAACACCGTGTCATTGTCGACCTCGAAAGCCGCCTGGGCAGTCCCGAGTGGACCACGGCCCGCCGTGAGCTTCTGACCGAAGACGACCTCGACGCCCTGGCCGCCCTCAAGGTTTTGGGAGCCCCTACCCCCGAAGAAGCGGCCGCGTTCCTGGGTTGGGACCTGGACCGGTTTCGCGGGAAAGCGCTGAACCTCCAGGAACGCTTTTTAGCCTTTCCAACCGCAGAAGGAAAGCACGGCGAGCTGGTCCCCAGTCCCTTGGTGCTGGAGGACGAACCACTGATACAGTCCCTCGCACCCGGCAGGCTCTACCCCTGGGTTCCGGCAACCAAAACGGTCAGTCGTCCCCCAAGACTCCATGAAGGCACCTTGCTGGCCCTTCTGTCGTTTCTTATCGAGATTCCTTTGGAAAAGACCGCCACAGGTGCCTGGCGGAAAAAGAACAGGTCGTTGTTTCTGGACCGCTTTGCGGCCTTGGGTGACCACGAGGGCAAACCCCGCGCCGACCTTCTGCTGGCGGTGGCCGAAACCCTCGGGCTGGTGGCCTGGCAGGACGGTGTTTCGCTGGTGGTGTGGAGCTACCTGGAAGATTACGTAGCGCTGCCCCGAGCCGGTCGGCTGGCCTTGCTCTGGCTGGCCCCTGCCTACACGACACAGGGTGAGCTGTTTGAGGCGGCCCGGCATTTTCCCGCGCTTCAGGGCCTGCTTTCGGGCGACCGGGCTTTTGCCCTGACTACCTTGGTCCGGCTCTCGGCGTCGGTGAAGCCCCTGGGAACCTCGCGTCGCCGTGAAGAATTGTTCACCTCGTGGATCCGCTGGGGGTTGTTGCTCCCCGGTCCCGTGGAAGACACCTGGGTTCCAGCCGCCTGCCTGACAGCCGATGTATCCTCAGAGCGTTCCTGGCTGCAGGCAAACTTTGAACTGAGATTGCCCACCGACCAGGATCTGGGCACGGCATGGCTGGCGGCGCTGGCCTGCCGGTTGGTGCGTTGGGATACCCCCATTCTGTTTGAGCTCGACAAAACCTGCACCCGGCGGCTGTTTTCCCACGGTGTCGAGGTTCAGGCTCTGACCGAGTCGCTGGAAGCCCTGGCGGGAGCACCCCTGTCGTCCAACCTGGTGTTCTCGCTCAAGGATTGGGATTCTGACCATCGGTCCATGCGCCTGTGGAAGGGCACCGTTCTGGCGGTGGAAGAAGAGCGGCGGCATCTGATTGAGCACACGGAACACTTTGCCCACGCTGTGGTACACCGTTTTGGCCCCGGGGTGTGGCTGGTGCGTGAAGACCTGCTGGCGGCCTGGAGCAAGGAGCTTCAACAGAAAGGTCTGCCGCCTCTGCCCGAAGTCACGTCGGTAGACAGTGAAGGGGAATGGGGCCGCCCCTGGTCCTTTACCAGCTGGACTCTTGAGTCTGCCCCCGAAACCACAGCACCCCAGTGGCCCGATCCGACGGCCCCCCGGCCTGTTTCAGGTCCCAACGGGCGGCTGGAAGCCCTTCTTAAAAAGCTTGAGTCACTTCCCTACCCCGAAGAAGAAAAAGAAGAGTGGAAGGCACGAATTCTGCGCCGGGTGGTCCTCAGTGAAGATCAGCTGGGTCATCCCCTGAGCCGAGGCGAGCGCTTTGAAGCCAAGGGGCTGGATTACGGTGGCAAGCTGCGCCTGGCCGAACTGGCGGTAGCCTCGCCCACCGACCTACTCGAGGTGGTCTATCGAAACGAAGAAGGACGGTTTGCCACCTCTCTGGTTCGCCCCCGGCGACTGGAAAAACAGGGCGGCGAAGCCATTCTCTTCGCCGAGGATCTCGAGACCCATCAAAGTTTCCAGGCTCTGGTCAGCCGTCTTAGTCAGGTTCGAAAGATCAAGGGAAGCCTTTTGACGTGATGGGCTATTGGGGCAACCTGGCCCGTTACGCCTGGTTGAGGCGGGGGGTGGGGGCCAGCGATGAGCACCGGCTGTTTCCTGCGGTGGAACTGCCGCCCGTCCCCGGCGCGACCCCGTTGCAACGCGCACTGCGGCCGCTTTCTCCGCTTTGGGATCAGCGACTGCTTTCCACCGGGACCCGGGCCTTCCGTGTCCTTCGCAACGGCGTTGTCACTTCCTCCTGGGATGCCCCCGGTGACGCTGCCGACCGCCCGGGCCGCCTGTACTCGGTGACCAAGTCCATCCTTTCGCTGGCCTGGGGCCTCGCCGACGCCGAAGGCCGCGTCCCTGCTCTTGACCAGCCGGTCTTTGAAGGGTTGACCCCCCGCAACCTTCTGCGCATGGATTCCGGCATCGGGTTTGAAGAGGGCTTCAAGACCCTGAACCGCCAGGTGCTGACTTATCTGCACCCCAACGCCCGCAAAACCGCCCGGCGGGGCCGCATCGAAGACCCCGTGGCCCAAGACTTTCACTACAACGATTTTCACAGCCTGCTGCTGGGAGTTCTTCTAGAAGAGGGTCTGGCACGTTCGGGATGGAAGCCCTCCGGCCCCGTCACCGAACCCGTGGCAGCCTGGTTTTGGGAACGCATTCTGGCCCCGGCAGGAATGGAACACCCCGGCCGTTTTGTCATTGACTCCGTACGCCACCATTTTCCCAAAACCGAGTCGGGCCTGTGCCTGTCGGCCGACGACCTGGCCCGCGTGGGTTTGCTGGTGCTCAAGGGCAGTCCCTGGATTGCAGCCGCCACCTCGGCACAAAACGCGTGGAGCGGTCCCGAAGCCTTTCACCGCTATCGAAAGCTGGCCTGGGGACCGTGGCTTTCCACGGGCCGGGGCTACTATGGCTGGCATTGGTGGGGCCGCCATGAAACCGGCCGGCCCAACACCCTTTTCGCCCTGGGCATCCACGGTCAAATCCTGCTTGTCAGCCCTCAACACCGGGCCGTTGTGGTGCGGCTGGCCGACCGCTGGGCGCTCAAGGACTGGTGGCCCGAGGTGATTCTCGCCTCTCTAGACGCCGGGGAGCTGTAAAATCTTGTTCTCAAGTTATTCTACTGACAACATTTGACAATTCCGTACTTTGAATGTAATTTTGGAAATACTATGGTTTCCAGAATTTATGATAATTCTATTACATCCTTGTTGAAATTCTATCCCATCCTTGCCTTAGTCGGTGCCAGGCAGACAGGCAAAACAACCCTCCTCCAGCGGTTGTTGCCGGAGTTTTCCTACGTAACGCTGGATCTCCCCAGCGAAGCAGCCCTGGCAGAACAAGATCCCGAACTTTTCTTTTCCCGCCATCCGGCCCCGGTCATCATTGATGAGGTTCAGTATGCCCCGGGGTTGTTCCGGCATCTCAAGGCTCTGGTTGACCTTGATCGCCACAGGATGGGACAGTACGTGCTGACAGGAAGCCAGAAATTCACCCTGATGAAGGAACTGTCCGACAGTCTGGCGGGGAGAGTATGCCTGGTTGGCCTGGAGGGTCTTAGTTGGGCGGAACTCATGCCAACGGGGGGCGCCCAACTGATGACGTACCTGCGACGGGGAGGATTTCCTGAATTGTGGAGGGTACCAGAGTTACCCTCCGACGGATGGTTTGCCTCGTATGTAGCCACCTACCTCGAGCGCGATGTGAGGCAGATCCTGAATGTGGGAGATTTGCGGGACTTCGAACGCTTCATACGGGTACTTGCCACCAGACACGGACAACAGCTCGACCTGACAGCCCTCGGCAATGCCGTGGGTGTCACCGGCCGTACGGCCAAGGCCTGGCTTTCGGTGCTCGAAGCCTCAAACCAGGTCGTTCTGCTGGAGCCCTGGTACGGCAACGTCGGCAAGAGGATAGTCAAGACCCCCAAGGTGTACTTTGCCGACAGCGGCTTAGTCTGTTGGCTTCTGGGCATCGGGCAGGAGCAATTGCCGCTGTCGCCCTTTGTGGGAGCACTCTGGGAAGGCGTTGTCTTTTCCGAGCTGCGCAGGCTCACCCAGGCCAGGGGACTCAACCGGACGTTCTGGTATTATCGTGACAACGTGGGCATCGAAGTCGACTTTCTGGTTCTAGGAGAGGGAGCCAGACTCCTCGAGTGCAAATGGAGCGCCCAGGGTTCCGCAGAAGATTTCCAGGGAATCCGGAAACTTCGAACCCTCGCCGAAAGCTCAGCCAACTCTGAACTGGCCCTGCGGAATGCCTGGGTTGTCTGCCGGACCCCCAACACCTACCCCACAACCGAGGGTCAGGTCTGCGGGTTGGCAGACCTGATGACAGTCCTCAGCCCCGTATAACCCCTCACAAGGGGACCAGTTCGTCGAACACGAGACTTTCCTGGTGGCGGCGGCGGTACTCCTGGGGTGTCTGACCACTGTGGCGGCGGAACACCTTGCTGAAGTAATTGTCTTCGGCAAACCCCAGTTCGGACGAAATCGCTCCAACAGTCCGGGCCGTGCTGGCTAAAAGAACACTCGCATACCGCAATTTGCGGTCGAGGATGAACCGCTGGGGGGTCAGGCCCGTGTGCCGGCGCAAAAATTCAGCAAAGTACTTGTCGTTGTACCCGAACCACGCGGCCATAGAAGGGCAATCCGCGTCGGCTAAATGGGCCAACACCCAACCCGAGGCCAAGCGTGACACTTCGTCGGCAGTGGACAGGTTGGCCGACCCCGCATGGTTCACCAGGCAGAGGCACCACTCGTAGGCCACCGTCGATAGGGCCCAACGGTCCCAGCTGTCGCGCAGCTCAAGCCTTCGGTGCAGGTTTTCCAAAAGCAGAATGGGAGCCGAGCCCGGGTCAAGAAACACCACGGGACCCAAGCGGCAAACCCGGGCCAGGGCCTGGTCAGCGAGGGTTCCTTCGACGATAATCCAGCGGAATTCCCACGGCTCACCGTTGCCAGGATGGAGGTATTCGAACTCAAAATTCCACGACGCGACAAAGAGATCGCCAGGTCCCAAAACTCGGGCTTCCTTCCAGCCTCCGTCTCGGCCCCAGCGGAACACGCCGTGACCTGCCGTCGTGTACTGCAGCACGTGGAACGGCCGATGACGGTGGCGCAGGTTGTTCCATCGGTAGCTGGGCTCGGTTATCCGCTCCCTGCCGGTACCGATAATTCTCACGGGCAGAGGAAAGTCCTGGGTTTCGACGCCAGGTTCCAACTCGGGGAAGGAATAGGTTTGGAACTTCTCCATACCTGACATAATTACCCGTGATCTGGAATTATGACAAGGCAAACACCCTTTTGACTGATAATCTCATCCTATGAACTTCAAAATTGCTTTCATCGGAGCCGGCAGCGTCGGCTTCACCCGAACCCTGTTGCGTGACCTTCTGACCGTTCCCGAGTTTCACAACCTCGAAGTGGCTTTCACCGACATCAATTCCCACAACCTCGAAATGGTCCGCCAGCTGTGCCAGCGGGACATCGACGAGAACGGCCTCAAGATCCGCATCCAGGCCACCACAGAACGGCGTGAGGCCCTCAAAGGTGCACGGTATGTGTTCTGCACGGTGCGTATCGGCGGGCTCGAGGCCTTCGCCCGTGGGAGACACCCTTTGCACCGGTGGTGTGTTCTACGGCCAGCGGGGCATCGCAGCCCTGCTGGACTTCTGCAAAGATATCCGCGAGGTTGCAGAACCGAACGCTCTTCTCTTGAACTATGCCAACCCCATGGCCATGATGACCTGGGCCGCCAACAAGTACGGCGGTGTGAAGTGCGTGGGCTTGTGCCATGGAGTGCAGCACGGCCACCAGCAAATCGCCGACGTCATCGGCCTGCTCATCGGCAAGAAAGTTCCCAAAAAAGAAGTGGACATCATCTGCGCCGGTATCAACCACCAGACCTGGTACACCCAGGCTCTGTACGACGGAAAGGACTGGACAAACCGCTTGCTGGAGGGATTCCGCAAGCATCCCGAGTTTTCCAAGACCGAAAAAACCCGCATCGACATGCTGGAGCGTTTCGGGTACTACTCCACCGAGAGCAACGGGCATCTGTCCGAGTACCTGGCCTGGTACCGCAAACGCCCGGACCAGATCAAGGACTGGATCGACGTGGAAAGCAGCTGGATCAACGGCGAGACCGGCGGCTATCTGCGCATCTGTACCGAGGGGCGCAGCTGGTTCGAAACCGACTTCCCCAACTGGATGGCCGAGCCGGCCAAGAAGTTCGACGCTGCCGAGCGCAGCGAAGAACACGGCTCGTACATCCTGGAGGGCCTGGAAACCGGCAGGGTGTACCGCGGTCACTTCAATGTGGTCAACGGCACCACCATCAGCAACCTTCCCCCCGACGCCATCATCGAGGTTCCCGGCTACGTGGACCGCAACGGCATCAACATTCCCCGGGTGGGCGACCTGCCCCTGGGGGCGGCGGCGGTCTGCAACCAGAGTATTTCGGTTCAGAGGCTGTCGGTGGAAGCTGCTGTCCATGGCCGGGTCGACTACTTGCGCCAAGCCGTGCTCCTCGATCCGTTGTCGGGGGCCGTTTGCAACCCTCCCGAAATCTGGCAGCTGGTCGACGATATGCTCATCGCCGAGGCCGCCTGGCTACCCCAGTACAAGGATGCGGTGGTGGCGGCCCAGAAGCGCCAGGCCGAAGCCGCAAAGAACGGGACCAGGATTGCCACTCAAGCGGGCAACCGGGGGGCGGCGCGGCTGGCGGTAAAGACGGTGGCGCAAATGCAGGCCAACGCCGACGCTGAAAGGGCTCGGGCTGGAGCCACGGACAAAGCAGGGGACCGGGTGAAGGTTAATCGTTAACAGCCGTACATAGCCCGGGCGTTCGCGGGTGGAATGGCATCGATCAGGGTGTTGCAGGTCGAAAGGACGTAGCCACCGCCCGGGGCAGCGATTTCGATGGTCTCCCGGGTCACCTTGGCAACTTCTTCGGGGGTTGCCTGGGTCATGACCCAGTCGAGGTCGATGTTGCCAAACAGGCACAGAGAATCTCCATAATCACGCTTCACCGCCGCAATATCCATGCCTGCCGAGGGTTGAAGGCTGTGCAAACCATCGAAACCCAACGCCGCCAGGTCCTTCAAAATGAGGCGTAAATCCCCATCGGAATGGAAAACGACGGGAACGTTGCCGTACCTTCGAATCTCGGACAAGGCTTGTCGGTAGAGCGGATAAGCGACCTCCTCCATGATGGAAGGTGGAAGAAAACAGCCCGTGTTGAAGGCGATATCGTCGGCCATAAGAATGGCTTCGGCCCCGGCGTCGATAAACAGCTTGGCCTTGGCAACTTCAAACTCCATGACTTTTTCACCAATGATCCGAATTTCCTTCGGGTTGGTGAGGGCATAGACCAGATAGTCCTCCATGCCAAACATCTCATCGAGCATGGAGACCGGCCCGCCGATCTGGGCCATCACGAAAAAGTCGGACTCTTGGGAGTACCGGCGAACCAGGGTGGGCGATACCTTCTGAATGTCTGGGACCTTGTATTGCGCGGCGTTTTCGATGTCGGCGATGGGCGGCCGAACCAGGAGCTTGCCCCTCCCCTTCATGGCGAATTCCTCTCCGTACACCGACCGGAACCGACGGTAACCCCGGTCATCGATGCCCAAATCCTCGGCAGGCCAGTCCCCCACGTTGACGAAGTCGATGCCCAAAAGATTTCTCACCGCGCAGTCCCGGTCGAAGTGCTGATAGTCCTCGGGAAACTCGGCCCCCAAGAGGCGGTTTGCTACCCCGGCCTCGATGCAAAGCTCACCCCGGGGGACCCGGTCAGACTCCCTGTGGCCAAAGGCAGCCCGCATTCGTTCCCTTCTGGTCATACGATTCTCCCCTTTTCCACATCGTAGTGAACCGAACCGACCCGGATGTTGTACAGAGAAACCTGGGCGGCAACCCGTGCCATCCCCGGAAGCAACTTCAGGCCTCCGGTTTCATCCACCGAGAGTCCGCAAATGCCATCAAGGACCATTTCGGCAAAATGCACCCCCGAACCAATCACCCAATGGTTTCCCTGGGTGAGTTCATCGAAAACCTTGGCGGCGCCCCCGGCCTCGGTTGGATAAAGATCATCGGCCCAATAAGCCTGACCAAAGGGGCCCTGGGCAGTCACCAGGGAAACCCTTTCCAACCAAGACTCCAGCCAACTGTCCTCGGCCCCACACTTGAGGGCACCCATGACAAAGTGGGAAATCCAGGCAGGAAAACAACCTGCCCACTGGTGGTCCACCCGGATTCCACTGGTCACGTCCACATCGGCCGGCCAGAGGTTGTGGGCCCAAGTCTGTGTGACAAGTTCCTGACGAACAAACTCCATCATCTTTTCGACCATGGGTTGGGGCAGCCGGTATCCCAGGGCATTGAGCACCAGGGAAAGGTCGTAGAGGTTGGGAGCCAAAACCCGTTTCTGATGGGGATGAAGGCAGACGAAACAACCGACACCTGGGTCAAAGTGCTCCAGGATCTGCTTTTCCTGCAGGTTAGCTTCGGCTGCATGGTCTTCGCCAAAGGCTGAAAGGTGCCGCAAAGCCTGTACCCGCAAGGCATCGTGCCCTGCGGTTTCGTAGGCATAATTGGTGATGCATTCGAGATAGGCGCCGCGATCCCCAAAGTTGGACCCTGCTTTGGCGGCTTCCAGGAACGCCTGGAGTCCGGTGAGGTGTTGGACGGGTTGGCTCACCAGTGCCGCGGTCACCTGGCCTTGGCTGGCGGCTTCAAAACCTTTGACTGTCTTGGGTTTTCGCACCAGCTTTCGCGTCGTCCAGGTTTGGTCGCCGGTCCATTTCTGATAGTTCAAAATACCTCGGACAAGGGCGTGGGGGTGAGAACTACATTTCCAACCGCCGTGGTCACCGAGGAAAAAGTTGGTGACCTGATAGTCTAGAAACGGGGCCTCGGCGGCGAGGGTCCACAGTTCAAGGAGAACTTGAGGGTCCAGGCGGGCGAGAATGCCACTGGTGAAGGGCAACTCCCAGGCCAAGTACCCTGAACCCTCGCCTCTTCGAGGCCAAAGGGTGAGGTAGCACGGATTCGTCGGTGAGCCAGGGTATTGCCGCCGACACGTCAGAATGGTCAGCACGCCATTGTAGTAGAGCTTAGCCAGCCACACGAGAGGTGTTTTCAAAACGGGAAGATGCCCGCTGAAGTATTGGTTCCCGGGGGTGAAGGCGGCCGACCAAAGGTCGGTCCAAAACGACCGGGCCCTTTCTGGTACCGACACCTTTGCGAAGTCGGCGACAAGCGACGCACAGTCGGCCTGAGAGGTCGTGAACGCGGCCGTCATTACCAGAACGAAGCTCTTTCCAGGCTCGACGGGTACCGTCCAGGTCGGCTTCTGCCCCTGGGTCCACGCCGTGGGCTTGGGACTGAACTGGAAAGAAGTGAAGGCATTGCCGGCATCGTTGGTGAACATAACGGTGTCTCCGGCAGCGGTAACTTCGATGGTCTGTGCCAGCCCCTCGTTGGAGGTAAAACTAAACACGCTGGTGGGGATCGTTGGCACACTCCAGGCATATCCTTCGGCCCCGGTGTTTCTGGCGCGGCCGGAAAGGATGAACCCCAGGTCGAGAACACGTGGTTGGTCTGTTCGATTGGTTACTGCCAAACGCACCTGGGCTACCGGCGAACCAGGGACGAGAGCGGTGGTACTGAAAAAGCTCCACGGCCCGGTCTCACAACGACGCTCTATCTGGTAAGCCGTCCATTTCACCTCAACAAAGGGAACCAGCTGGGCCAGATTTTTACGGCCCAGAAGGGTGATGGTGGTGGTTTCATCCCCCGCGCTGAAGGGAGGGAACACGGGATGCTTGAAGGCCACCGGGTCAGCTTCAACCTGGAGGGAACCCAAGGTATTGTTCAACCCCGGCATGGCAGCCAGCACACCGAGGCGCCTTTTTAACCAAGCCGTTGCCAGGTCATCGAGACTGAATTGGGGAGAAGTCGTTTTCATTACTTTAGCCTTTGAGAGCGCCGGCAGTCAGCCCTGACATAAAGTGACGTTGCATAAACAGAAACATGACAATCATGGGGCCAATGGCAAAAAGCAGAATGGCAAACACATCTTCCCAGCGCTGGGTGTACTGGCCAATGGCACGGTAAATACCCATGGTTACGGTATAGAAGTCACCGGAACCCAAGATGATGAACGGAGTGACAAAGTCATTCCACGTCCAGACAATGATATAGATGGCAACGCTCGCAATGACCGGACCCATCAGAGGAAGGATGACCTTGAAGAAAATCTGCCACTCGTTGGCACCGTCAATCAGGGCAGCTTCATCGAGCTGGGGCGAGATGGTCCCGATGTAGCCAGCCATGGTGAATACGGCAAAAGGCATGTACCAGCCGATGTAGACCAACAGCACTCCCCAGACAGTCGACATCAGTTTGACCAGACTCAGGATTTTCACAATGGGGAGCAAGATGGCCTGAACGGGGAGCATCATGCCCAGCAGGAGCAACAGGTAGATATACTGGTATCCGATTTGCTGACGTCGGCGGCTTAGCACATAGGAAAACATGGAAGCTGTAATCAACACCAGAAGCGTCGTGACGGTGGCCAAGACAAGGCTGGTGCCATAACCGATGAGCAGATTGAATTGCTCGCTGTCGATGTTTCGGGCCAAGTTATTGAGGGTCAGGCGGTCAAAGGGGAGATCCATCGGGGAAGTAAGGATGTCAACCTTGGTCTTAAACGCATTGACAATGGTGATATAGATGGGCACGAGGAAGAGCAGGGTTGCAACCATCATCACAGAGTTCAAAAAAAAGGATGTGGCACGGTCACGTATCAGTACGGCGGTTTTCATTTTGGTTCTGTTCCTTGGTCAATTGATCAACTGGTCTTCACGTTTACGCAGGTAGTGGGTCAAGACAATTGAAATAACCCCAATCAGCACAAGCATATACATGGCGAGACTGGCCCCATAAGAAAACTGGTTCTGATTGAAGGCAACCCGGATGGTTTGGATAGCCAAGGTTTGGGTGGCACCACCCGGCCCCCCCGAGGTCATAACAAAAGGAATGTCGTACATGCGCATGTAGGCTGTAAAAATGATGATTACGCTGGAAGTCAAAGCGGGGGCCAGCCAGGGAAAGGTGATGGCCCTGAACTGCTGCCAAGAATTGGCTCCATCGATGGCAGCCGAGTCATATAAATCTTTGGGGATGGCCTGGAGCCCCGCCAGATACAGCAAAGCGATAAATCCAACATCATGCCAGATATTGACAAAAAGAATGGCCCAAGGGGCCAGAACGACTGAACCGAGGAAGTCAATGGCCTCGAGGTTCCAGCCGACGAGAAACACGTTGATCATACCGTTGTAGCTGAGCAAAGCCTTCCAGATGAAACCAATGGCAACCGTGCTGATTAAAACAGGAAAGAAAAAAGAAGACCGATAGAATTTCGATAGCCAACCAGGCCGATTGATTAAAATGGCCAAGAACAAACCCAGTAAGTTCACCAGGAGAGTTCCAGGGATGGTGAAAAACAATGTTGTCTTGAGACTGTTCTGAAACTCCCGGTCGATGATGGCACGCCAGAAATTGTCTAGTCCGACAAAACTCAAATTCTCTCGTATGCCATTCCAGTCGAAAAACCCCAGATAGAGGCACATCAGGATGGGCACAATGATCATCGCCAGGTAGATCGCCAATCCCGGAAGGACTAAAAGGACTCTCCATAAACTGGATTGGTTGATTCTTGACTTTGGCACTCTTATCTCCTGGAAGTTTGGGTGGACGCCCTGAGGGCCTCCACCCAAATCACACGAATCAGAACTCGTTACTTAATGCTTGCGACAAAGTCGTCCAACTCCATGGCGTAGTCAACGGACTTCTTACCGCTGGCGGAGCCAGAAGCAAGGATAAGTTGACCAATGGAGGAGAACTTGTCAAAAATCCCGGGAGCTCCCGCCGAACCCAACATGTGCTGAAGGTTGGCCGAGCGGAACTGCGCCTTCTGAACCACATCACCCAATTCCTTTTGCAGAGGCGACATGGTGTAGGTCAACGGAGGGTTCAAGTTGGAGTACAACCCGTCAGCCTCGAGGAATTTGGCACCATAAACAGGGTCCATCACAAAGAACTTGACCAGCTTGAAGGCCTCGGCCGTGACTTTGGATTTGGAATACACAGCAGGGGAGCTGCCATAGACAGCCGTTCTGACCATGTTTGTCTTGCCATCTTTGGTGGGGAAGGTAAACACACCGACATCAAAGTCCTTGGTAGCCTTGGCTTCGGCGGCGGTGAACCAGCTGCCCATGGGGTACATAACGGCTTTTCCGGCCAGGAACTGCTGTTCCAGATCGGCGTAACCCGTTGAGACGGCGCCCTTGTTGAAATAGCCCTTGTCGACGAGCCTGGTGAAGAAGTCCAGTGACTCGGTCACATCGGCGGTCTTGGCAAAGCTGGTTTTGCCGGCGTATTTGTCGGTCCACCAGTTGGGGTTGTTCTTGCCCAGGTTCACCGAAACAAACATGTTGACGTCCCAACCAGCCACCCATTCACCACCGGTGATCAGGGGCACCAGTCCGGCGGCTTTGATCTTGGCACAGGCAGCTTCAAATTCCGCCCAGCTCTTGGGAAGTGTCGTCAAACCAGCTTTTTTCCACAGAGTCTTGTTGTAGTAAATACAACCTTGAGGTTGAATGGAATTGTTGAAGGCGTAGAGTTTTCCCTTGTAGGAAGCAGCCTGAAGGTCGACAACTTTCTTCAAGTCAGGATCATTGGCGGGAATTTCCCAGAGCATGCCGGCATCGGCAAAGCCGGGAATATCAAAATTCTGCCAGACGTCGGGAGCGTCCCCGGCGGCAAGGTGCAGTTTCAGGTAGTTGTCAGCCGTGGAATCGTTACCGGCATTGGCTTCCACGATTTTCACTGTGATGCCGGGGTTTTTCGCCTGGAAAGCCTTCACAACATCTTCATAGAACGCTCGATTCAGGTTGGGGGTGACCCAAACCTGCCAAACCACTTGCTTGTCTGCCGCTGTCACGCCCATGGGAAGGGCGAGCCCCAACACCACGATGGCCAGTACCAGCTTGATCAGTTTCTTGCCTATCATCATTGCCTCCTTCGCTTCTTTGGTTCCCTAAGGGAGCCTTTTTTGTTCCCTCCATGGTGAGCCGAGATACGGAATCGAGGAAGGGACCTCAGGTACTGAATAAGTACCCTATCGGTACTATCAAAGTTCCTGCCAGCCGACCAAGCCCAAACCGAGGGCAATTTTCCGGGCGTCTTTCCTTGTTTCCACTCCTATCTTCACATAAATGCGCGAGACAAGATTCTTGACGGATTGTTCTGCCATATGAAACTGAAGGGCGATATCCTTGTTGTCCGAACCCCGGGCAATTTGTTTCAGAATTTCGATTTCCTTGTGGGTCAGGTCGTGAAGGATGTTTTCGGCTTGCGGCCCGGGCTTTTCATTGGCGCCAACCAAGCGTCTGTCCTCGGACGATTCGGTCCGCCGGGCAATCAAGGTCATACCTTTCATCACCATTTGAATGGCAGGAATCAGCTCTTCCATCGAAATATCTTTGAGCAGATACCCCGCCGCACCGTAGGCAATAGCGTTATGGACATAGTTGTCATCGTCGTAGGTGGTCAGCATGACAACTCGAATCTGGGGGTAACGCTCACGGACGATTTTGGTGGTTTCAACACCATCGAGGTGGGGCATCCTGACATCCATCAGAATAATGTCGGGGGTGACGGTCTCGAGGAATTCCAAGACCTGGTTACCATCGTTGGCTATGCCCACCACTTCGAGATTATCATCCCGGCTTTCCAGCATGATTTTGAAGCTTTGCGAAATCAGTGTCTGGTCATCCGCCAGAAGGATCTTAATCTTGTTCATGGGTGTCGTTGATGTCCTGGTAAGAAAGCCGTGGGATATGAACCATGATATTGAATCCTGCTCCCCTGTTCCAGAAGTGCAGCTCACCACCAAACTGTCTGATTCTTTCCCGTATTCCTCGGATACCAATCCCTTCTGAAAGGCTTTCTACCGGCAGAGAGTCGGTACCGTTGTCCGAAACCGCCAGCTCCAAATACTTGGGAGTCTCGGATAAGGTGACTCGAATTTGGTTGGCGTTACTGTGCTTGATGGCATTGGTGATGGCCTCTTGAACAAATTTGAACAAGACAGCGTCGATGTCTATCCCGAAGCTTTTTCGGGAAATCCTCAGATCGGTGAGAATTTGAATATGGGTGTTCCCGAGGGCTTGGGCCAGTTTCCGGATGTTTTCCACCAAAGCCGTGTTCGGTTCCTTGCGCTGGCGCATAAGCCTGAGGGCAGCGCGAGTCTCCTGCAGGCCCATTTCGGCTTGGAGGATGGAACGGTCGAGAAAGTCACTAGCCTTGTTACGGTCCCGTTTTGCCAATTCCTTGGAAGCTTTGAGAAGGGCGATCACCGACATAAGAGCGTAGCCGACCGTATCGTGCAACTCTCGTGAGATCCGGTTGCGCTCGGTGAGAAGGGCATGGCTTTCATTGGTGACGATTTGGTCTTGCAGGGCAACGTTGGTTTCCACCAGTCTCAAGGCAGCCTGACGAAATTTCAGGATCAGCTCTTGACGCTCTTGCGCTACCAATTGATGACGTTTGATGGAAAACCCGAGGTAGACCACGACGGCGGCAAAGATAAACAATGCCAGGGAATTGTCGAGGCTGAGGCCAGCAACCTGACTATCCCAGGCAGAGATGGCTTGGCCCAAAAAAAGCACACTCAAGATCGCCACCCAGGACACCAAAATGTCCCAAGGTTTTTGGAAGTTATTGATGACTTCAAGCAGGATGGCGCTGAACAAAGTCAGCCGAATGCTCATGCTGTTGCCCAGGGGATAGGTGATGATGAAATACAGGGCGAAGCGGAGGAGCAAGAGGGGACGAAAAGCAGTGCTCCTCGCCTGCGGCAAAACAATCAGTACCGAAGTGACCGCCGATAGAATCAAGAGAACGACGGTCTGGGCGTACCAGCGCTCCGGCACGTTCAAGCTTAGGAATACCAGATGGAATTCCACAAAAGCCAACCCGGTCGTCAGAAGAGAAAAGACCATGGCCCAGCGATACAGGGGTAGGCTCACCATATTGTCAGTATAGGCTAGAAACCAGACCTCTACTTTAGCCCTACTCCAAGCCCCGCCAGTCCAGAGCCATCACTTTCTGCGCCTCGTGGGATTTCTCCATGCTTTCGATCACCAAATCGACATTGAACCCGTCGACCACCGTCGGGGTCCCCTGGATTCTGTCGGTCAGGCATTGGTGGAAATGGGCCAGCTCAGAATCAAAGGGGTTCATGGCCTCAAACCGGTACTCGGTGGACGTACCCGCAGTGTTGTCATAGTGGACCAACAGAGCGCCGTTGTTTTCCGGGTGATCCCACATCACGGTGAAGATCTCCAGTCGTCCGTTGACCCCGTTGATCTCCATTTTTTCATCCCAGGAATTGCGCTCATAGCCAATGCGTTTGAGGGGGTGAGAAGCCGCCTCGAACTGAACCGCCAACGAGCCAGGGTACTGAAACAAGGCCACGGCCTTGCGGTCGAACCGGGTTCCCGCCAGATAGTCAATTTGCGCCACCACCGAACGCGGACGCCCCAGAAGGTGCATCATCATGTCGAGCATGTGGCTGCCCGCACACTTGGTAATAGCTCCACCGTAGTTGGCCAGGACGAACTTAAAGTCCCCTTCGTCGTGGGCGTCGTAGAAGTTGCCCCAGGACTGGTAGGTTCTCACCTGAGCGCTGAACAGGGTGCCCAAGGAAGGGACCAGCTCCTTGGCCTTCTCTGTGGCTGGAAAAAAGCGTTTCATAAACGCTGTGAAGAACAGCCGTCCCGATCGACGGGCCGCCTTCGCCACGGCCTCGGCATCGTCGGCGTTCTCCATCATGGTTTTTTCGCAGATCACATCTTTGCCCGCCGCCAAGGCCGCCAAACAGATTGCTTTGTGATATTTGCTGCTGGTGAGCACCGAGACCACGGTGACCCGGGGGTCGGCGATCAGGTCTTTGTAGTCCTTCGAGAAGCGGGCACCGAATTTCTCGACGTAGGGTGCAGCGGCTTTTTCGTTGAGGTCGGCCACATGAACCACCGAGGCTCCGATCTTGGCCAGGGCGCTGAAGTGAAACCGCGAGATGCTCCCGCAGCCGACAA
>JFJP01027877.1_pt1 | contig 20353 bp, 21 predicted proteins | sample 431651 | NCBI WGS metagenome assembly JFJP01 (sample SAMN02602958, study PRJNA72255) | Microbial mat metagenome, whole genome shotgun sequencing project. | biome: fresh water; feature: sink hole; material: water; isolation source: purple microbial (photo- and chemosynthetic) mats found in...
TATTAATCAAACAATAAACAATGGGTATTTATTTTTAAATGGTTTATATCCCATAAAAACAGGTCCTTTTTTAAATAAGAATTTCCCTTTAGAAAGAGCACGGCCACCTTATGATAATATTACTGTTGATGATAATTTGAAATTTGATGCCTTGCCAAACAAATATCAACCAATACCCATTCATAATAACAATTTTAAAGAGGATTTTATATTCAATTCCAACAACTTATGCCCAACTTTTACACTTTCCATTAAAGAGCAAAAAAATTCATCCCAATATAATTTTTACAAAGAAAAAGCCATATCAATATCCAAGAAATTATTCAATGAAATCAATAAAACCATTAATGCAACAAATGAAAAGAATTTTGAATTAGAGGAAGTTATTTATAACATTTCTTTTGAAAAATTTAACGTCAGTCAAGCATTTGTGCTAAACAACCTAACAACCATAAGAGAAATGCTAAAATTAACAAGCGATTGCGGAAATAAAATGCAATTAAAGTTGATTCTTTCCAATTTCTTAATATATTTCAAAGAAATTATCCAAATCAAAATCAGAAATCCTACCAAAAATCTTTTAAAATATGTTCTTCTTTTAGGAGAAGAACAGATGATGTTTTCATTGGTTAGTCTTTTTAATCTTTCATCAGCAGAATGTCAATTAGATTTATTTGAACATCAAGGTAAAGAATTTTTGAATTGCGCACAAAATTTCTCTAAAATCGGATCACAAATATCACTAGAACTTTATTCAAATGAAAATAATTCCAATATTGATGTGAAATATAAATATTATATGAAAATACTTTATGATGGGAAACAAATGAATTTATTCGAGAACGGCAGATATGAAGTTTCTTTGAATGAAATAAAAGCATATTTAGATAACTTCATTTTGACAGATTTTAAAAAAATATGCCAAAACCAAGAAGAAAAAAAAATTTCAAATAGTAATTTTATGAAAAACAAGAAATTGCAAGAAGCTGAAAATGAAATCGAGGCTAATTATGAGTTTATAACGGCACTTATTATATTAGAAACTTTTTTAATTATAGTTGTAAGTATTCTGATTTATTTTAGGAGGAAAAAACTAATTTAAGATAAACTCTTTTAATCAATTTTTTCAGTTTTCCCATATTTCTTTTTAATCCATGTTGGTATTAATGCCACAAACCCCAAAACAACCAAACAAAGTATTGACTATTTTAAAAAAAATGTTTAATAAATTTAAAATCTAATTTAATTTACTGAAAGACTCATTCCCACTTTTTCAATATCATGTAAGACTAACCCTGTACTTACATGAATAACATTGGCAGGCATCAAACCTTTTTATTTGTTTATAAAAATTCAATTCATTTTAATGTTAAATTAAATTTACCAAAAAGTGTCCCAAAAAAAAAATAAGGAAAAGGTATTCCAACAATAGGAGAAGATATATTAACAAACCAATTAGGAATTAAAGGAGTTATTCGAAGGAAAAGCATATACCAAAATAAATTATGCATTTTCTGTAGAACCTATAGATTGTGTTTAATAATTAAAATTAAGACTATTTATTTACTTTCTTCTTAAAACTAATTAATTGGTTTGGAAAAAAATGAATGATTATTCCTCTTCCAAATGTATATGAAAGTCCATAACAAGCTGAGGCTCCGAAAGTTGCACACTTTTAATTTATCTTTAAGAAAAGAATTGCTTTATTTTAATTACCAAACACACCAATAGAAATCCAAAAGTTCCTCCAAATAATGCTCCTGACAATATACTTAAGAATATTGGCCCAGGAATCGCAAAAGATTGCAAACTTTTAAAAAAATTATTTTATTTATGAGAGTTTTTTATTAATAACAATATGTAGAGGTAGCAAAAAGCACTTAAAACATATAATGTATGATCTGTGCTGTATCGAGACACAACTGTATTAATATCAACTAAATCTTGAGGACCAGATGGAAATTTAAAGATTTTTCTTTTTTCCAAACTAATTTTAAACAAAAATAATTGAAAATAATTTATTGAAAGGAATACTCTGTTAATGCAGGAGAAAAAATCACCAAAAGAATGAAAATTATCAAGGCAGAGGAAAATATGCAAAAAAGGATTCTTTTATTTCTTGAAGTATCCTTGAGTTCTCCTCTCAGTGATTCAATAGCTGAAAATGAAGTTTTATTTTATCTTCTATAAATTAATTACTAATTTCGTCAGATTCAGCTTTTATGACATTGGAAGAAGAAATTTCTGTCATGAAATTTTTTTTTGATTTTTTTATATTTTTAAGGTTTTGTAATATAAAACGAATTTTAATTTGAAGTTAATTGAGAGAAAAAAATATTTTTGGCTAAAATCAATGTGTTTAAAATTTAAAATAATTTTTCTATATTAAAAAATTGTATTATGATGGAAAAAAATATAAGCATCAACAAAAACAGCTTTGTTGGCAGTAATCTTTAAAACAAAGAATAATTTCAAAATATTATTGTTTTTATTTCAAGAAATTATAGGTGAAGATGAAAAGGATGGCTTTATCATAATAAATAAAGAAAAAAAACAGATTGATCCCCAAGAACAAGAAGAAAATAAACTTATAATTGATGATTTCTATTCGAAAAGAAAAGAGAGCAGAAAGGATAGTTGTCAATCTAGTGAATATTTAAAGGGTTCAGCCGTTTTTATTGAAAAAAATAGTGTTTTTGAACAAATATTCACAAGTAGAAATTTAAAAACATGAATGAAAATTTTTTTTTAAAGTAATTGATATTATTAATGAAACAAATAAATTATTGATTAACATGATTCATGAGAATGTTCTTGACAAAGAAACAGAAGTTTTATTGAAATTTTCCAGCATTTCTGGAGTTTTAAAAATTTTAATGAGGCAATATACTTTAGTTCTTAATGTTTATTTTAGTGAAAATGAAAATATTGAATCCATAAAATCGAATTTCTCTGATTTATCCCCTTTCTATATGATACCTCTCAATTCGAAAGATGAAATTTGTCTCCGAACAACCGAATTCATTTCCGAACATATTCTAACCAATTTCTTATTTGAATTGTTTTTAACATGCCAAAAAATTTATAGAAACACTTTGAAAATTGACAATACTTATCATTTAAACAATATTCAAATAATCGTAATTTTTTTCTAAATATGTAATTTTTCAATCTTTTTTTAGGGATCGAAATTAAAACAAGTTATTGAATTTATGCCTCATGCTATCAAATTTGATCAAAATGATTTATTTGCTTTAAATAAAACACACGTTCGATGGGCCAAACTTTACAAAATTACCAAATTTAATGATTTAGGAGGCTCAGCTTTAGTCATGAATTCTTACAACAAATTTGTGAAATCGATCCATTTGGCAAACGCTATGATGAAAGAAGGTGATAAACATAAAGGAGATATCAGAAGATCTTTAGCAATAGGTTGTGGAGCTGTTTATTATTGGTTTTTATCAAGTGAAGCTCAGAAAGAAGCTCAATTATTTTATGCCAATCCTAAATCTAAAGTTGCTATAGAAGTTTGGAATTTGCCTGATACGGGTCTTGTGAAAAAAATGATGAAATTAACGTTTCCTTCAATAGAGTTTCATAAGAAAATTTATATAAATCCTGAATATAAAAGGATAACAATGGAGGAAATAGAGAATGAAATCAAAGACGATATGATAAATAAGAGAAATGTGGCTTTTTTGATAAACGGATATGAAGAAAAGAAAGAAATTTATAAAGAAGAACAAAATGAATTTGATATAAAAATGAAATTTGAAAAACTATGTTGGAAAGATGAATCCAAAATAAAGATAAGGGTTATTTGTGGATTTCATTTGGTTGATCCTTCTGATCCTTTATTTTTTGATTCCAGCATTCATAAATTGAAATTCGTTCAGCAAATTGTTGACAATCCAATCATCTCATGGTTAATTAATCCTGATCAAAAGAATTTGATCAGGACCAATCCATTAGAATCTTTAATTATTCATATTCATGGTGGAGGATTTATATCTATGTCTTCAGGCAGTCATCAAATATATACCAGAAAATGGGCTAATTCTTTAAAAATCCCAATTTTTTCAATTGATTATGGCTTATCACCTAAATATGCATATCCAAAGGCATTTGATGATTGTTTTCAAGCTTATATGTGGATTTTGAACAATGTAGAAACATATTTTAGTATTAATTTTTTATAGACCATTTTTTTTCTTGAAAATTTTGAATAAATCATCAGAGATAAAACCAAAAAAAATTATCATTGCAGGAGACTCTGCTGGAGGAACTTTAGCTATCAATATAACATTAAGATGCATAAAATTCGGAATACGAATTCCAGATGGTTTATTGCTATCCTATCCTGGTTAATTTCATTAAATTTAACTTTAAATTTATTTTTAATTATCTCATAATAGCATTAAATTTGAGTTCAAAATGTTTCTCCCCAAGTCTTTTTCTGGCTCTAGATGACCAAGTAGTCCCATTCAGTTTTCTAAAATTGTGTTTAAAATTGTATTTATCTGACGAACGATGCAAACCTGAAATTGACCCTTTTATCAGTCCTATATTGACTTCTCCAGATGTTCGTTTTATTTATTTTGAAAAGTGAAATCTAATTTGATTTAAATATAAAGCTATTGAAATTTTTTTCACCTATCAGATTGATGACAGGAAGCCTTGATCCTTTGCATGATGAGTGCTGGAGATTTGGAGAAAAACTATTGTTTTTACTTTTATTTTTTTCAGAAATATTGAATATTGGTTAGAAATTTGAATAAAAATGTAAAGATCAATGTTTATCATAATATGCCTCATGGATTTTTAAATTATGATTCTCCCGCTCAAGGAATGCCTGAAGCTAAAATTTGTGTTCAAGATTCTATTTCGCTTTTAATTGAGCTTTTGAGCATTTGATAATGAAATTTAAATATAATTTAAGGTTGAAAAATTATTAAAAAAATTTTAAAATGTTAATAAAAAAAATCCTATCTCTGCCTAAGAAAATCCGATATGAAAAAACACTTTTCTTGAGGAAATCAAACTTATTTAGTCTATATAATCAAAACAAATGCCTTTTTTCTCAAAAGCAAGAAGATCAAAAACAAAAAGACAATAAGGATCAGAAAGAGGTTCATAAAGGTATTAAAAAATTCAAAACATTGTAATAATTTGTTTTTAAAGGATTTGAAAAATTTCAAAGAGTGAAAAAAAATGATCCTGCTGAAGAAATAAAAACTAAAGACATAAAATCTGAGACTTTGAAAGATCCTGAAAATATTGACAATTTGAAGAAATCCAACGAAGAAAAAAATGAAAGAAAAGTGAAAATTGAGCTAGATGAAGGTTAGAAAAACTTTAAAAAAAGACAAAAAACATTTATTTTTAATAGAATTGAAAAAGAAAATTAACCCTGAACTTTTGAAAACTATGGAAAAATTGAAAGCATTTAACAATGAGAAAAAGGAAAATAATGAGAAAGAAGTGAAAGAGGAGAAAAATAAGCAAAAAGATCACGAAAAAAGTCTTTTTAAAGTTTTGTTTTATTGAACAATTTAACAAATTTCAGTAGAAGATAATATTCATAAACCAAAATTTCGAACTTTCAAAAAAAAACAAGAGAATAAGTCAGAAGAAGAACAAGATGATTCTTCGAAATTTAAAAAAGACGAAAAAAAAACAAACAAATCCAATTTTTTTGAAAATTTCACTTTTGAGAAGAAATTCACTGAATACTTCGAATTTCTTGTGCATAATTATCGTATCTTAATTTTGGGTGCTTTTGGTTTTTTCGGAGCCAGCCTTCTCATAAAACAATTCGAACAAACGAATATCATCACATTTTCAGTTTTTTTTTATTTTATTATATAAAAAAATTGTTAAATAATTAAATTAAAAAGGAATTAGTTTACGAATACATAGCGAATTCAAAAGTTGAAAGTATTTCAATAAACAGAATGAATAATGGAAAGATTTTTTCAACATATGCTCTCGTTAAAATGCATAATAATGAGACCCGAAGAATTATTCTATCCAATTCTCCTCATTTTATACAAAGTTTAGAAACTGCCCAAAAAGAAATGGTTCATCAATTAATTTAAATAAAATTTAATATGTTCCTGTGAAGTTTGAATATCTGATAGATCGTTCAAATGTAGTGACTCAGGCCTTTGAAATTGCTTTGGCATGTGTAACTATCGTTTACATTTACACTTTTTTGAAGGCAAAAGGAGGTGGTTTGGCAAACCGAACAAACGATATTTTCGGCATTGGTTTTTCTCTTATTTATTCAATTATTTATTTATTTTTTATGAAGGGAAATCAAATGTCAAAGTGTTTGGTGTTGACAATAATGTGAAAGTCAGGTTTAAAGATGTAGCTGGTTTAACTGAAGCCAAATTAGAAATATCTGAGTTCGTCGATTTCTTAAAACGTCCAAGAAAATACAAAGAATTAGGAGCAAGATTACCAAGAGGAGCTTTATTATCAGGTCCTCCTGGAACTGGTAAAACAATGTTAGCCAAAGTAAAAATAACAATTAGATAAATATTATTTTCTAAATGAAAATTTTAGGCATGCGCTGGAGAAGCTGGAGTTCCTTTTCTTTATATTTCAGGATCTGATTTTGTGGAGATGTTTGTAGGTGTGGGTGCTGCAAGAGTCAGAGATTTATTCAAACAAGCCAAATCAAAAGCCCCTTCAATGATTTTTATTGATGAAATCGATGCAGTTGGTCGAAATAGAGATTGTATTCTAAATAAATTAACAAACTTTTGATTAAAAAGTTGTTTCTTTACAAAGCAAAATTAGGAGGAAATGATGAAAGGGATAATACTTTGAACCAGTTACTTGTGGAAATGGATGGATTTGGAACTGATAGTCAAGTAGTTGTCATTGCAGCAACCAATAGAAAAGAGCTTCTTGATTCTGCTTTAACTCGTCCTGGTCGATTTGATAGAACAATTGAAGTTTCACTGCCAGATCTCGATGAAAGAAAAGCCATTTTTCTTGTTCATTTGAAGCCTTTGAAATTAAATCTAGAGAAACCAATTGAAGAATATGCCAAAAGGCTTGCAACTTTAAGCCCAGGCTTTACTGGAGCTGATATTTCCAATCTTTGCAATGAAGCAGGACTTATTGCAGCTCGAAAGAATAAAGAGTCTATTGATTCAATAGATTTCGAGTTGGCCAGTGAAAGAGTAATTGCAGGATTGGAAAAAAAGAAAATGCTTTCTGAAGAGGAGAGAAAAACAGTGGCATACCATGAGTCTGGACATGCTGTTGTAAGCTGGTTTTTGCAAGGAGGTTCCCCACTTTTGAAAGTAAATCTTGCCTTATATTATTTGTACAAAATCTACATTAAAATTTATTTAAATAATTTAAAAAAGTTAACAATTGTTCCGAGATCCAAAGGTTCTTTAGGTTTTGCTCAATATCTTCCAAATGAAACATCATTGGAATCTAAAGAAGAACTTATTGATAGAATATGTTGTATTTTAGGAGGACGTTGTTCTGAAGAGATTTTTTTTAATAAGGTAGGAAATCAATACAATATTAAATCATATTAATTTTATAACAGGTTTCAACTGGAGCTTATGACGATTTGCAAAAAGCTTATGATATAGCGTATTCTTTGGTGACAAAATATGGAATGAGTGAAAAAATCGGTTTTATGGGGTTACCAGAAGAAAATTACTACAAAAAAATCTCAGAAAAGACTCAGAAAGTCATTTTTTAATGCTTTCTTAATTTTTTTTTATTTTATATGTTAGATTGTAGATGAAGAAGTTAAAAAGATCATCGAAGATTGCAAAAAGGTCACAAAAGAAACTATTGAAAAACACAAAAACCAAATAGACGCGTATTATTTTTTAAATTGCTTATGATTTTTGAAAAATGATGTTAAATAATTATTAAAGACTTGCAATAGCTCTACTTGAGAAAGAAACTTTAGATTTAACCTTAATTATACAAATATTAGGGGATAGGCCGTTTCCCCCAAGATCTAATTTCAAAGAATATTTAGAAACCAAAAAAACCATTGATAAGGAAAAGGAAGAGGTAAAAAACAAGGAATCAGAAGCAACTCATGCTGAACAAATTCAAATCAAAGCATTTGATATTTAAAACCTTAAAACAAATATAAAAAAAATTAACAAATTTGAGACATTTAAATTTTTTCGTTGAGTGATCAAAAAAAATTTAAAAACAGTGAAATGAAAAATTGTGCCTTTAAATTAAATATTTTTTAATTTTTCTTTTCTTTATTTTGCTATTAAGTCACCAGATAATAATAAGGACTCAAATAAAATAATTATGGCTCAAAGCTTCTTCACATGTCAGTCTTTTTAAAGGATCAACATTCAAAATTCTTTTAATTAAATCATACAGCTCAAAATCATTTTTTTGCTCAAAAATTTTCTAAAAGAAATAAAGAACAAAACCACTAAAATATTCTCCCAAAACAAAAAATCAACCTTTAGATTATTTGATTCTTTGATTTTCTTTTTGGATTTTTTGTTAAGACTTTTCTTATCAATGCACAATTTATCAACACATAATTTCACCTTTTACATATAAATCATTTAAAATTTTGGCAATAATTTTTTATTAAAACCTCTTTAATATGAAAGAAAGTTTTGATTTTTGGTTTGGCTTTTTTAACCATCCACATTGGAATGTACCCCATAATTTTTTCTATGAGAGCCAGATGCTCAAAGTTATTATGTGTATTAAAAAAAAGATTTCCCAAATATATTTCTAAAATAATGCAGCCCAAACTCCAAACATCAGAAGGTTTTCCCCATTTACAACATCCCATAATAACTTCAGGAGCACGATATTGTCTGGTAGTGATAAGATTCCGATTTCCTTCAGAGATGTGTGAAATATTGCCAAAATCTATCAGTTTGATGGAAAAATCCTTTGGTTCCTTGAGAGGATCTTTTTGAAAAAGTGCATTTTCTGGCTTGAGATCTGTATGGATTAGATCCATAGAATGCAGCAAATTCACTGCTTGAAGCATTTGACGAAAGACTGATTTGAACATTTGATCAGGATATCCTTTATAAAGATTTTTTTTATTTGAAAAAAGATTTTTTTATAAATGAACCTTGATGTTTGTGGATTCGCAAATATTGATAGAGATTCAAACTAAGTTTTTCGAGGACAAGACAATAATGCTCTTTCCAATCGAAATGTTCAATCAATTGAACAATCAGGTTTTTTCCTTGAATACATTTTCTGGAATTTAGTTCCCTCAGTTTTTTTGCTTCTGACTACATAAATTATTAAAATTCTTGAAAGAAAAAAAATTAAAACCTTTGCATTTTCAATACAATTTTTCGTTGCTTTCACAATCTTTTATTTAATTTTTTTAAGAAAGAAAAAATAAGGAGGTAAAGAAAAATTGAAACTTTTATCGCATAATGTTGATCATTACAGTCTATGGCATCAAAAACTCTCCCAAAAGTGCCATCTGCAATATGCTTCACTATTAAATACTTCCCATAAATCAACTCTTTGGAGTTTGTTGGTTTAAAATGAGGAGTTTCATCGCTTTCGTTTTTGGGAGATTCAAATTCACTTTTTCCTTTCGGTTTTTTTATTTTTTTAGAATGATCACTCAAAGAAAGACCTTGATCACTTTCTATCATTCGAACAATTGAATAAAGAATAAATTAGTGCATTTTCGAGAACTTTTGCTTTTATAAGCTTCGCGAAAATTTCAAGGGTTTTCAATTTTAAAATTTTTCGTTTAATTTTCCCTCCACTTAAAGCTATCAAATCAAAAAATAAAACATTAATTCTCAAAAAATGCTAAAATACTTATATAAAAACATCCAATTCCTACAATCCTCTCCTTCAAAATTTCATTTTTCTTCAGAGAAACCAGTCAATGCTATTTTTATGTTAAATATAGGGGGTCCAAACACTCCAGAAGAAATTATTCCTTTCCTAACCAGATTCCTATCAGATCGAACTGTAGTTCGTCTTCCTGTGGGATTAGGTGCTTTAATTGGCAAAATGCGAGGACCTTATAAAGTAACGAGGCAATATAATTCAATTGGAGGATTTTCTCCTATTTTACAATGGACAGAAAAACAGGGTGCACTGCTTGTGGCAAGCTTGAATGAGAAATTTAAGGATGAAGATTTCGTATATTACCCAGCATTCCGTTATGGGAAACCTTTATATCATGAGGCCATAAACAAATGCTTCACAGATCATAAGAATATTAAGAGATTGATTCTTTTTTCTCAATTCCCACAGTATTCCTGCACAACCAGTGGGAATAGCATTCGTGAAGCCTTGCTTTATTTAGAAAATTATTTAGTTCAAGATGGTTCTATCAAAATCAAGGTGATAGATCGATGGTTCTATAACAAGAAATATATCAAAGCTGTAGCCAAATCAGTTACAGAAACTCTCATTACAAATTTCCCTGATCCTATCGAAAGAGATAATGTTTTAATTTTATTCACTGCTCATTCATTGCCAATTAACCTAATTTTACAAGGGGATCCTTATGCTTTAGAAATTGGAGCCACTGCTGATCTTGTTTCAGAAGAGTTACTGAGAAAAAATCCTTATAAATTAGTTTGGCAAAGCAGGGTTGGGTTTCAAAAATGGATGGGACCTGCTACTCATGTAGCACTCAAAGCTCTAGCAAAAAAAAATTGGCAAAATTTAGTTATTGTTCCTTTGGGATTCACCTCTGATCATTTGGAAACTTTATATGAAATTGATATTGAATATGTTGAAATGGCGAAAAAATTAGGGTTTGAAAAAGTGTTTAGAGCAAGAAGTTTGAATGATGATAAGGATTTTATTGATGCTTTGAGTGAAATTGTTGAGGACAATATTAAAGAAAATAAATATAACTCCAAAAATATCAGGGTTCGATGCTTTGATTGCAAATTTGATGCTTGCAATAAATTGGGTTGCCATTAAAAAAAAAAAAAAAAAAAATTGAAAACAAATCTATAAAAAAGCAATTGATTTTTTTGTTCTTTTTTTTTAGCAATTGACTAATATTTAAAGTCTTGATATTTTTTAATTATTTAATATAAATTAATTAAAAAAAACAGAAACAAAAGCTTTCTTCATGGCAAGGAAAAAAAGCAGAGCCAAAGTTAAAAAAACTGTCAAAGAAAAGGTGGACACAATTTTCGACTGTCCTTTTTGCGACTACCAAAAATGTGTGGAATGTAAAATGTAATTACTTTTTTCAATTATCGACATTGTTTAATTTTTTCCTCAATGAATTTTCATATAAGAATCCGTAGAGAGGGAAGAGCACAACTCATTTGCAGAGTCTGCTCTCGAAAATACACTTCAGGAAATATAACTGGTTTAATAGTTTTGATTATCTTATGAAATTCATGTTTTAATTAATAGATCTGACTGCCCCAGTCGATATATATTGTGAATGGAGAGATGAATGCGAAAAAGCCAATTCATAAAGATTTTTAGAATGGAAGAAAAAATATTTTAATGTTTTTCAAAACAATTTATTCTTTAAAAACTATGTTAACAAAAAAAAAAAAAAAAAAAAAAAAATAAAATGATTATATTTTTTAAAATTTGTTTTTATAGATCAATTCATTTATTGATGTTTCCTGATTGAAATTCTTTCATTTATTTATTATTGAGTATTTCTTGCAATTTTTCTTTCAAATGTTTTTTGCTAACCGATTTCTGCAAGCAATCTTCCATTCCACTTTCTTTTCATTGGTCTATTTCATTATTAGATGTACTGGTTTGGTTGGCAGTCAAAGCCAAAATATGCAACGGTTTGATTTTGTTTTGGGTGATCAAATCAGTTATTTTTTTTGATGCATCAAAACCATTCATAATAGGCATATTGCAATCCATCAAGACCACATTAAATCCTTTTTCTTTTGAAACTTTTTTAATAGCTTTTTAGCCATCTGATGCTGTTTTGTATTTCATTCTAAAGCTTTCTAAGTATTTACCAATCACAAATAATCCGATTTGATCATCGTCACACTAAAATCTTAAAAGGAGACCCAAAAAATGAATTCAAATCAATAGAAGAGTGAATTGATGACTGATTTCAAATTAGTAGAATTCACTTTATTTTGATATTCATTAGATTTTTTCTTCTTTTTCATTAAATTCGTTACCCAAACCAATTCCAGCCTTGTTTATTGAAGGGTTTTCTAATTCTAATTTGCCAAATAATTGAAATAATTTCATAATATCGTCTTCTTTAATACCAATTCGTGTGTCTTCTATTATCAATGAATGGGTTATTGTTAATTTTTGAGGAAATTTTTTTTTAAAAATTAGAATAATTTCTTTAAGAAAAAAATTAAATTTTAAAAATTTATAAAGAAAAAAAATTTGTATTTTTGTTTCTTAAAAAAAATATTATTAATGAATGTGTATAAAGCTCCCGCTCTCTAATATGTTTTGTGTTTTTACTTTCGATAATAATGTATTTTCTTAAATTTTAATCTTCAATATTTGTTGCAATTTTTCCTTCATTTCTTGCTTGCTAACAGGTTTAGCTAAATAATCATTCATACCACTTTGTTTGCAAAGATCTATATCTTGATTTGATGTGTTAGCAGTCAAAGCTAAAATAGGAATATCAAAAATCGGATTTTTCTTCGCTAATTCTTTTATTTTTTTTGTTGCCTCAAAACCATTCATAATTGGCATATTGCAATCCATAAGAATTAAAGTATAATTCTGCTCTTTCATAATTGATTTTAATGCTGTTTTCCCATCTGAAGCAGTTTCAAAATTCAGTCCAAAAATTTCAAGATATTTCCCAATCACATATAGATTGATCTGATCATCATCAACTAATAAAATTTTATGCATCAATGATGGAAAATTTGATTTTGTGGGTGATTTTGGGGAAAGACATGCTGAGGATTTTTCCAATATTCCGAGATTTGGAGACTTAATAGCAAATCTATGTGATTTCAATGAATCATAAATCGTCCCTTCTTTTTCTGAAAGTTCTTCGTCAATCTCTTCATCTTCTAGAAGATCCAAAGGCAACTTGAAGGAGAAAACAGATCCTTTTTCAAATTTGCTTTCAATGTTTATCTGACTGTCAGGATCTCCGGATAAAAGCTGAACCAAATGCATGCTTATCACCAAACCCAAACCGACCCCTGAATGGTTCATTGTAGGATTTTGTAAATCTATTTTGCTAAAAAGTTGGAAAAGTTTGGATTTATCAGAATCTTTAATGCCAATCCCTGTGTCTTCAACTTTGAACTCAATGAATCTTTTTCTAGATACAATAATTTCATTGACCAAAAGCTTGATATGGCCTTTACTTGTAAATTTGAGTGAGTTTGAAACGAGATTTAAAAGAACTTGTTGAACTCTTCGATAATCACAATTCAGTTTTTGTCTTCTTAATTTTAGAGGAATCTCTACTTTGAAATTAATATTTTTTCGATGGCATTGAAATTTAATCAAAGAAGAGATTTCAGTTGTGATATCTGAAATCTTATATTTTGAGAAAAAAAGCCTTAATTTTCCATGTGTAATTTGCGAAAAATCCAAAATATCATTGATCATAAACAAAAGAAGATTTGAACATCTACTCGCAATTTTTAAAAATTTTCTCTGTTCTCGATCTTGAATTTTTTCCAAAAGTATCTCCAAAACTCCTATTAGGCCATTCAAAGGAGTTCTCAAATCATGAGATACTGTTGCAAGTAATTGATCTTTATAAGCATCTAATTCTTTAAGCTTTTTTACTTGCTTAATTGCTGAAATATCTGACATTAAAACCAAGTAAGCTTTCTCGTTTTGCCACAAAATTTGTCCTAGCTTTAAATCAAAGAAATATTCTTCACCATCCTTCTCACCATTAATCGAAGTTTGATAATTCAAAAACGAACATTTTTCAGCCACAGGTTCAGTTTGACCCAAAATTGATATTATATTAGAATTTGAAATTGAAATTTTTTTAAATTTATCAAAAATATGCTCATAATTATGGGTATTATAGAAATTTTCCACTTCATCATTGCAAAAAAAAATTTTAGTTTTTGTTTGATTTAAAATAAAGATTTGGTTGGGCAAATTTTTTTTTATTAATTCTTCATAGCATTTGAGACTTTGATCAAAGCACATATTTTGATGAAACAATATTTTGAAATTTTTTTCTTGATAATAAGCAATAAATGGCAATGTGTTCATCAAAATAAAAGCAAAGATTATTAAAAATTGATTGGAACTATTTGAATCATAATCGCTCACAAGCATAGTAAATTGGAGATAGTTTAAAAAGAGACTAGTGCCAACAACAAACACCCACTTCATTTTAGATATGAAAAGAAACAGTCGAAAAGATTCTAAGGATGTTGACAAATAAAATAAATTTTTTGAATTTATTTTTCCAAAAAGAGGAGGAAAAAAAAACATTAAATGAATCGCATAAAGAAATATCACAAGAAAACAAAAACCTACCTCTAAATGAAGTTTGTTTTTTTGCCTATGGCTTTTTGTCAAGGTAATCATTAAGAATAAAAATATTCCGATGGCAAGGGTTCTGAATGATGCGAAGGTCATCATTAAATATAGATTTTTAGACATAATTATACCTAAAGCCAAAAGAAGATAAAAAAATAACCAGTTTAAAATTTGAAATGTATATTCTTTTGAATGGATTCTATAAGCACGCTCATAATCTGCGTCTAAATAATTCAAAGAGAAAACTGACAAAATTTCATTTTTCATTTTTTTAAGAATTTGTTAAGAAGAAGATTAAAATGCAAATGCTTTTGAAATAGTTTGTTAAATAGAGTTTTCGCACTACTTATTTTTGATATCTTATAAAAAGGGAAAATTTATTATTTAAAACTAAAATTAAAGAAATTTGAGTTTTTTTCAAGTTCACTTTTTAATTTTTCAATGATTTTTTTATATAAAGAAAAATTACTATAAGAACATAAAATCAAAACAAAAATAATTTTTAATTAATTTGTATGAAAAAAAATATTTGAAATTAAAAACTTTTTTAATAATGAATCAATATTTAAAAAAATTATGAAAAAATTTTAATATTTTTAAATTTGTTTTGCCTTAAAAAACTCAAAATTATTGAATCTATAAAATTTTCCGATTTCACTTTCCTTTCATAAATTATAATCATAAAATTTACTGTGTAGCTTTCTCTTTTAAAAGAAAATAAGAAAATATTCTGGTTCATAATCTTTCGAACATCAAATTTAAAAAATCAGAAAAGTGCATTTTATTTTTTGCATAAAACTTATTTTTATAAAACCAAAAAAAAATTAAATTCTGCTTTTTTTTTGTTTCTCAATAATTTTTTTATTTTTCTTGCGACTAATAATTTTTCATTTCGAAACTAACATTTTTAAAAATCCTTGAGAACATTAATCGCATGGTCTACAACGTCAACCTTTAAATGGTTGATAAATCTATCACTACAAAAGTTGATGTCTCTCATGTCCTTTGAGACCATAATGCAACCGTTAAAAGCATTCTCATAACCATTGATTTTTCGATAAATACGATCTTGGATTTCAACACGATTCATCTGATTTTCTAACTTCTTTAAAGTAGGTTCAGCAATTTTATTAATTTGATCTATTGCTTCACTCATGGCCTGTTGTTTTTCAGGAGGAATTCGAAGATAATCATATTCACCATAAACAGTATAGTTTTCCATTTTTGTCTGCTGACCTGCTATATTTTTCAGAGCTTCTTCGTGAATTTGGGAGATGGGGTCTTTTTTTTCGTCTTCCATTTGACTTGATTGGAGTTTTATTTGGGTTTTCGATGTAAAATTTTGATTTTTTTTTAATAAAAAATTATAAAATCTTTAAAATTAAAATTTAAGCTAATTTGCAAAACGAATTCTTCAAAGAAAGAAGAAATTTTTTTTATATTGTTTAAGAAAAACAGACCTCTTAAATTTTAGGATAACTCCCATAAATATATCAAGAAAAATGAAAAAAAATATTTTAATATTTTTTAATAAGAAAATTGTTAAAATAATTGAATTGACTGAAAAATATATAGAAAACATATGCAAAGCATTTCATAACAAGTTTTTATATTTATACATTTGTAAAGAACTACTATCAGAAATTTTTAATAATGAATTTAAAATAAATAATTATGTTTACAAAAAAAAAAAGAAAAATAAAGGATCAAAAGACTTTTTTCACAATATTTTGCAAAAAATATTATTTATTGAAAGGAAAGATGAAGAATAAGTATTTATTAGAAAGGTTTAAAGGATTGATTAGAGCTCGATCTAAATTTGTTTTTTCTCAGTTTATTTTTTAAAATAAACGAACAAAAATAAAAATTTTCAGCGAAATTTATAAATAAATAAAGCAAAACTTAAATTTTTTTTATTACAAATCATCGAAAATAAAATTTTAATTTTTTCAGCAAACTAACATCTTAAAAACCAGCATTCCAATTCTAATTTGAATTTGATGGCAACCAATGATCCCAGAGACTTCCCTTTATCGATATTGCACCCTTCCTATCAGCCCTATTCTAAAAATATTGTTGTTTCTCCAGAAAGTCTGAAAAAATGCAATTCCTTACTTCCCTTTAATAATTTAGATCTTCTATCCCAAAAATTCAAATATAAAGTAAAATTACAATAAAATGATTAAAATTATAAGAACGCTATTAAGTGTGCTATAGAAATATGCCGTATTCCTCCTGAGAGAAGAACAATTGAGGAAGTTCAAATATTTGTGAAAAACACAGAAACAATGCAATATTTTCAAGAAATAAACCGCAAAAATATTAACAAATCTGAGAAAATTCACGAAAGAATCTGCGTTGTTCTTCGATATGAGTTCAAACGCAAAGGAGAAATTGTCTTTAATGCCGAAGAAAAAGCCAATAAATTCTTTATAATTCTTTCAGGAAGTGTAAATATCCTTGTTCCAAAAACTCAATCAAACATTATCAAAGAAAAAAATGACTCCCTAAAATTAAAAAAAAATGTTTTTCGTTCACAAAAACTCAAAGCAGATTCTTCAAACATCAATTGTGAAGAATCATTAGATGAAGAGGAAAGAGTAACACCTGAAAAACCATCAATGAAAGCTCGTTTTGATCAAGTAATACATAAATATCATGATCTTTTAGGAGGTTTGGGGTTCTATGATATAAAATCTACTGATGTGGATCATTTGTTTGATGAAGGAATTTTAAAATTCAATTATTATAATACTTTGAAAGAAGGACAAACTTTTGGAGAATTAGGGTTATTGACTGGAAAACTGAGATCAGCTTCTGTGATTTGTAAAGAAGATTCTCATTTTGGAGTAATGATGGAAGAAGATTATAAAACTATTGTCGCAGTTATTGAAAGGAAACGAATTTATGATAAATTCGAATTCTTCAAGAAATATTTGATCAAAGATGTGCCTTATGAGGTTTTGAGGAAATTGTCATATTCTTTTGAAAAGAATAAGTTCAGAAGAATGCAATATATTTTCAAGGAAGGTGAAGAATGCAAAAGTGTTTTTTTGATTAAAAAGGGAGAAGTTCAAATTCAGAAAGATTTATTGCAAGGAAATGATGAAAAAAGTTTAAAAACAATCGGAAAAAAATTACCTTTGAAATCTTTCATTCCAAAAAAGAAAAAAATCGTAAAGAATTTTAGTTTTCTTTAAAAAGAGAGTTTTTAAGCTACTTAGCATTTTATCGGGAGAATTTTTCGGAGAAGATGAATTAATGGACACAAAATTAACAGAAAAAGAAGAAAAATATATCAGGAAATTTTCAGCTTTGGTAACAAGCTCGAAAGCCAGTATATATGTTTGTCCTTTAATTGTAAAAAATAGACTTATTTTTCCATTAAATTTTCATTTTTTCTTAGTTTTTCAAGAAGGTTTTGTTGGAGAGACACAGTTTTTATTCCAAATTTCTTGAAAAATACATTATAAAAAAAGAAATTAGAGAAAAACAAATGGAAAACGTTCATCAACAGGAGAATATATTGTCAAAATACCAACAAACAAACATATTAAAACCTCAAGAATTATCTGAAAGAGATGAAGAAAAACCCTTTGCGTTTAAGAAGTCTTTGAAGGATTATAAGCAAAGATTGAAAACCCTAGACAATATTTCTTCTTTAAATGAATCTTCATCAATGATTTTTGATTTGCTGAATCCAACTGATATAACGATAAATAATAAAGTTCTAATGATACCGATAGGATTTACAAGAAAAGATGAGAAAATATATGAAAACAGTATTTTTAGCAAAATAAAATATTTAAACAGTAAATCTTTCTTGTCAAATAATAATTCAAATGAAAAAACACAAATAAATGTTCTTGATGAAGACTGGAAAACAAAGGCTATGATCAAATTAAAAGTTCATAGGAAAAAAAACAAATCAGACATAAATTTAATCCAAAAATTCCAGAAATATAATAATGATTCCTATTTTAGCATAAAAACTTTGTCAAATAGACATTTTCTTTCAAGAAATCTGGACAAAGTGGATATCGCACTATTGAATAATGGCAAAAATGATTTTGATTTATTAGGTGGCAATGTTTCAGAATTTAATCATAATACTCAAGCTTTTATGAATATTCAATCTATTTCTGATAAAAAATTGAGCTTTTTTCCAAAAATTTCGAAAAAAATTTAGAATGTGTATTTTTTATAATCACTAAATTAAACTCAAAAATTTTTTTGCATTTTTTTTCTCTCTCGAAATTAAGAATAAGAAAAAACAAAATTTAGCTCTTATAAATTAAATTGCAAAAGGAACTCATCTGAATTTTCTTAAAATTTTCTTAAATTTAAATGTTTTTCTAATAATAAAAAAAAAAATGCTAAAAAAAAGATTAAAAGACCTCCAAAAATAATTCCATTTTTAGATTAATTTAATTTCTTAATGAAAAAATATATTTTGTTAATTCAAGGGTTTAAAAATTTGATGTATGATGAAATTCCTTTGGGTTAACGTAATATTATTTTAATTTGTTCCGACGAAATCACCAATCTCCTTTAACCAACTCATATATAATCTTTGTTCCTTATCCAAAGACAAATGCTCAACAATGGCAGCAACTTCTTCAGTGACTCCATATCCTTTTAAATATTCCATCATTGTTGTTTGTAATCTCTAAAATTTACAAATTTTACAAATATTAGTCATAAAGCAGCAAAAAAAAAAGAAGAAAATATTGTTTTAAATTTTGTTTATATTTATTAATTACTTCATCTAAAGTGCCAAAATCAGGGCCTGCATACATTGAAGACATTCTTTCATATCTGTTAATTTTTTTATGTGCTTCTACATCATCAACTTTTGTGATGGCGTTGATATTGATTTCAGAATCACTGGAACTGCATTCAAAAGCCAAAGCAGTTTTTTTCGGGCCAATTACATAAACCTTTTAAAAAATTCAAATTTATAAAAAAAATTTTTTGGTTTTCTCAACTGTGAACTCGCAAAAATCTTGTAAATCATTTGGGTTTTCTTCTGTCTGTTCCCCCTCTTTTTTTATTTTTAAATTGATTATAATGATTCCAAAAATAATCTAATAATTAAACCTTTTTTTTCAGCATCTTGCCCTTCTTGTCCTTCGTTTTCATTCATCGGTGGTGGTCTGGATTAAAAAAAAAAGAATCAATAAGCAAAAGAAAATATTTAAATTATTGAACCTGGATTGGAAGCTTATCACAACAGTGCTATTTCCAACTTTCTTCACAAGCTCCAAATTGCTATTTCCTTCTACATCTCTTAATTGGAACCCTGTTTCTTTTAGAGTGTTCTAAAAAAAATAAGAAGAGTTTAAAGCTAAAAATCTCTTGGTCAGATATAAAAGAACCTCAACAGTGTCATCTTTTTGGTAATTTTCTTCTTCATATTTGAGCTCTTTTTGAAGGGCCTTTTGCAATTTGGTTCTGACCTTATCAACTTTTTCAATGCTGGTATTTGAATTGAATTTCACAGAGGTTGAGACCAAGGATTTCAGAGGATTCAAGGTTCTGGTCAATCGACAGACGATTTTGGAGGTTTGGAAGAGCTTGCTGAGCATTTTTTTCGAAGATATGCTTTATTTTTAAGGATATTTTATTAACCCGAGATTAAAATTTTGATAATTTGAAGGGCGTTTGAATCGATTTCAAGCAAAGGACTTATAATTTCATAAATTTTTCTTTTAATTAAAAAAAAAATTAGAAAAAATTTAGAAAAAACTTCATTTTATCATCATGAAATTCATTATTCATTTATTCAACACATTCAATTGTTTTCGAGGTGGTGTTTGCAGGCCTCTTTTTTCTATCAAACCGATCATTATTTTCTCCAACATAAATCCAAAGAAAAAAGATT